>Ga0115567_10000769_pt1 | contig 31658 bp, 34 predicted proteins | sample COGITO_mtgs_1204_2_FD_88679 | JGI IMG/M metagenome (GOLD analysis project Ga0115567, IMG submission 88679) | Pelagic marine microbial communities from North Sea - COGITO_mtgs_120412 | ecosystem: Environmental > Aquatic > Marine > Epipelagic | place: Germany:Helgoland, sampling site Kabeltonne...
AAAACGAATCAATGGCCAATCTTAGTTGTAGGGCTAGAGAGCGGTTTTGCATCGGTAGGGCCATTTACTCGTGCTTTCAAATCGATTTGTAACATGACGCCTAATCAGTATCGACTGCATCATCAATCGTCGTTAAAACAAGCCGTTGCGAACGTTACAAGCCTTTAGCCTTTAACACTGACCATAGCCGAAAGCATAGCCTTACGCATTTTACCCTTTATAGGTGTTGGCTGGTGAGTATCTCGGTCAACAAAAACATGGGTTAAACATCCAACTGCCGACGCAGTATCTTGGTGTTCCTTAAAGATACCCACTTCGTAATTAACCGAGCTATTGCCTATTTTAGCGATCCGTAATCCACCCACTAGCTTCTCTGGGTAGGATACGGGACTATAATAACAACAGCTAGACTCAACAATAAATCCAATCTGTAGACTAATTTGTGGTTCAAACCCACCTTGCTCAATTAAAAACTGATTGATGATCGTATCAAAATAAGAATAATAATTAACATTATTAACATGGCCAAACATGTCGTTATCCATCCACCTTGTGGTGATCGGAAAATAAAAAACAAAATCTTTTTTTGATTGACCCACTTTCACTTATCCCGCCCTCTTTTTAAGTATTTGAATTATAAATATTATTTAATCATATATTGAATACAACAAGTTAACCTTAGATAAAGTTAAATAAGGTTACGTAGACAACAATAAAAAGGTTGACGCTTGCAGTCGACTCGCAGACAATAATTGTTAATGACATGTTTGTTTTTAATTAACAAAACGTATTTATCTTTCAATAAAATAAGAGATTAAGCTGTATGATTTTAAATCACCTGTGGGGATTATATACACACCCAAAAGAAGAGTGGCATTCAATTGACGCACGTCATGAGAGTTATTTTTACAGCTTGAGTCATATAGCCATCATTTCTTTAATACCTGTATTGATGAGTTATTATTCAGCTGCGCACCTTGGTTGGAGTATAGGTGTAGGCGACATTATTAAATTGACACCTAGTAGCGCGATGATGATGAGCATAGGTATGTATTTTGGTTTAATGATAGGTGTGGTTGCTTTAGCGGGATTAATTCATCAATTAGCTAAAACATTTGATGCAAACCCAACCTTCACTCAGTCACTAGAACTCGCAGCTTATACAGCCACGCCTTTGTTTATGGTGGGTTTTGCGGCTTTCTATCCTGTTTTGTGGTTTGTTATGCTTATTGGACTCGTTGGCCTTACCTATTCGGTTTATTTACTCTATGCAGGCACCCCAATTTTAATGCATATTCCAGAGGGAAAAGGCTTTATTTACGCAAGTTCAGTGGTCACTTGTGGACTAGTTTTGCTCGCTATATTAATGGCCGCTTCGGTTATTTTATGGAGTATGGGCATGGGCCCTGTCTACGTAGGGTAATACCAGTGGCATAAAACTATTTGTAAGACTTTTTGCAATCGTCATAAAAAAAGCCACGGTTAATTAAAAACGTGGCTTTTTTTATGATGGAACATAGCACTAAGAGTATGCTTTAATCTTGACTCATATTGTGCATTTCTAAATTACTCAGTTCTGCCTGAATACCTTCGTTTTTTGTTCCTTCATTGCGCAAATTGTCGATATGCTCTAAATAAGCATTATCTACATCACCGGTAATATAATTGCCATCAAATACTGAGGTTTCAAAACGTTTGATCTCGGGATTTAACTCACGTACAGCATCGATTAAATCAGTGAGATCTTGAAAAATCAAACCATCTGCCCGGATTAAGTCACTGATTTGCTCAATCTCTCGACCATAAGCAATTAATTCGTTGGCCGATGGCATATCGATGCCATATACGTTAGGAAAACGAATTTCAGGCGCTGCAGAGGCAAAGTACACTTTCTTAGCCCCAGACTCACGAGCCATATCAATAATTTGCTCTGAGGTAGTCCCACGCACAATTGAATCATCAACCAAGAGCACACTTTTATCTTTAAACTCTGAGGGTATCGCATTCAATTTACGGCGCACCGACTTACGGCGCATTGTTTGCCCAGGCATAATAAAGGTGCGGCCAATGTAACGGTTTTTGACAAACCCTTGGCGATAAGGTTTATCTAACTCAATAGCAATTTGTAGCGCGACATCAGTCGAGGTTTCTGGAATAGGAATAACCACATCTATATCGAGATCGGCCCACTCTTTAGCAATTTTTTGACCCAGTTTACGACCCATATTCACCCTAGAGGCATACACAGAAATACCATCGATAAACGAATCTGGACGGGCAAAATAAACAAATTCAAAAATACAGGGTGCATTAATAGGTTGTACCGCACATTGCTGAGTATGTAACTCACCTGCCTCTGTCACATAAATAGCTTCACCGGGAGCTACGTCACGAATAAAGGTAAAACCAACCGCATCTAATGCGACACTTTCAGAGGCCACCATATATTCATTACCGAACTCGGTTTTGCGTTTACCTAAAGCCAACGGGCGTATTCCGAATGGGTCTCTAAATGCCAACATTCCGTTGCCAATAATGGCAGCGACAACCGCGTACGCACCGCGGATTTTTGCATGTACCTTAGAAACAGCTTTAAACACCTCTTCAGGCATTAACTGTAACCCTTCACAATTTTGCAATTCATGGGCAATGATATTTAATAACAACTCTGAATCGGAGGTAGTGTTGATATGCCTTCTGGCCACTTTAGACACTTCATATTGCAGCTCGTGTGCATTGGTTAAATTACCGTTGTGAGCAAAGGCAATTCCATATGGGGAGTTGACATAAAAAGGCTGTGCTTCAGCCGAACTGGAACTACCTGCAGTGGGATAACGCACATGACCAATACCAAATTGTCCGGTGAGTCTTTTCATATGGCGGGTATGAAACACATCTTTTACCAAGCCATTGTCTTTCCTGAGGTGAATGACGTCATTATCTACTGTCACTATTCCAGCAGCGTCTTGTCCTCTATGCTGGAGCACAGTCAAGGCATCATATAAAGCTTGGTTGACTGGGCTTTTACCCACTATTCCGACAATACCACACATGCGATTTACCTTTTTAAATGGGCTTTATAAAACTTGAGTTGTTTTGCAAATATTCAAAAAACCACTCAATGATTAAACTAAATTCTGGAATAAGAACTGAGGTCTTCCACCATTCGGATGAAGACGTAGGGGTAAATGTATCTAAGAAAAATAGCAACGCACTAACAATTAACACGCCTCGCAAGGCACCAAATACCAACCCTAGTGCGCGATCTGTGCCTGTTAGTCCGGTAAATTGAACTAACTGAGAAATCAAATAATTGACTAAGCCGCCGATCACTAATGTCGAGACAAATAATATAGCAATGGCGACACCATTGCGGATCATCAAATCATCAAATTTAGTGAGGTAAGCGGCAAGATCAACATAAAACTGGCTAGCAATAAAAAAAGCACTGAACCAAATTGCCAAGGAGATGGCTTCTTTTACAAAGCCTCTAATTAAGCTGATAACGGCGGAAAGTAAAATCACACCTAGTATGGTGTAGTCAATCCAATTCATAAGGTTCGAGTTACCACTTAAATAGCATGATGTTAGACCAGCCAAGCATTCTTAACACCACAGAATTAAAATCGCGCGCATTCTATCAAAAGGCCCGCCTAAAATCCTGATAATTTTCCGATAACGGGTGCTATATCGGTTATATCAATAGATTCAGTTATTGCACAGTGAAAGGTGTCACCCTACCCTGCAATTGAGTTAACTCTTTTAGATGGGAAAGCGCGTTTTCTAAATTACTTTTTTGCAAGTCAGGACCAACAAAAACTTTAGTTAAGGTCCCTGAGTTAGTTTTTACTGGCCGACTAAACGCACGGTATCCCGCTTTTTCTAAACGATTTAGCAACTCTTTTACATTTTTTTGATGGCGAAAGCTGCCTAATTGCACAACCCAACCTGCGCTCGCCAATAACCTATCAACATCTTCCTCAACCACAGTTTGTCGCTCTAAACTGTTCGTTTTTGACTTTTTAGTTTTAACCGAGTCAGTTGCTGAATCTAGTTTATTTTTATCATGTATATCAACAACTTGTATATCTTCAGTGCGGCTTTCAGTTTTTGTTTCAGGAGGTGAATTTGGAGTGGGGTTATCGTCTAATGCCTGTTCAGAAATGACTTCGACTTTACGCGTTGCCGCTTCTTCTACTTTACTGGTGTCAAAGGGTGCTGGGGATTTCACCGTTTTCATAGGTGGCTTTTGTGGCAATTCAACAAATAAGTCACGCTTTGATTCTTGTTTACCATCTAATAAGTCAGGTAAAAAAATCACTACTATGGCCACCACTATGGCGGTGCCTACCAAACGGTTTTGTAATGCGGATGACACTCTACTACACCTTTTCGTGAGGGGCTAACGACCCTATTTTCAATACATTTGTGACAGTAAAAAAAGAGCCAAATACGATCACCAGATCCTCTTCTTCGGCATTTTCTAATGCACATTCAAATGTAGCTTCAACAGACTCATAGTCTAACACTTTTTGCTCTGAGCTTAATACAGCAGAAACCAATGTACTTGCTTGCGCCCCTCTAGGAACATTTAAACTAGCACAATACCAAGTCGATATAACCGACAACATTGGTGCTAGGGTAGCTACAATGTCTTTATCGGCTAACATCGCCACAACGGCGATAACACGCTTAAATTTCATATTTTTAATATCAGCAGCTAACAAACTAGTCGCTTGGGGATTATGTGCTACATCCAACATTACCGTGGGCTTACTTTGTATAATTTGCCTTCTTCCAGGCAAATTGGTTTGGATAAATACCTGCGCCATCTGATTTTTGTCTAACTGCAATCCTAGGACTTCAATGACTTGCAATGCTGTTGACGCATTTTGACCCGGTATATTGGGAATGGGTAAATTATCATAACGGCTTTTAGTGCCCTGCCAATGAAACCCTTTCATATCTAATTGAAAATAGAAATCACTGCCTTGCCATAGGGGTTTAACCTGATAGTCCAAAGTTGCTTCTACCAGCGTAGTTGGGGGATGAGGCTCACCAATAACCGCGACAATATTGGATCTAAAAATACCCGCCTTTTCAATGGCAATTAACTCCTTAGTATTACCAAGCCAATCTTGGTGATCTAAATCAATGCTGGTTATCACCGCTATTGTAGGGTCAACAATATTAACGGCATCTAAACGCCCACCTAAGCCCACTTCTAACAACAAATATTTTGCTTCACTGTCGGTCATTAGCTGCAGCGCCGCTAATGTGCCAAATTCAAAATAGGTTAAGGCAATGTCGCCTCGTGCCTGTTCTACTTTCAAAAACGCCTGACAATGGGCTTTTTCGGTCAACATAGTTCCCGCTACTCTGACTCGCTCGCGATAATCTAAAAGGTGCGGCGAGCTAAATACAGCGACTGACTGTTTTGAGGCTAATATGGCCTGCTCAATCAAAGCACAGGTAGTTCCCTTACCATTGGTACCGGCAACCGTAATAATCGTTTGTTGACTGAACTCGAGCTGCAAATTGGCAAACACCTCGGCAACACGTTCTAGGCCTAATTCAATATTATTTGGATGGATTTGCTGAAGATAAATCAACCATTGGTCAAGGGACCAAACCTCTTTATCAGAGGTTTGGAGTGTTGAGATATGAGACATTAATCAGTGATGTTGATGATGTAGTTTTGACAATAAACTAAATAATTTGTCACGCATGTCGCGGCGATCAACAATCATGTCGATTGCACCCTTTTCTATCAAAAATTCGCTGCGTTGAAAACCAGCAGGTAGCGTTTCACGTACTGTTTGTTCTATAACTCTTGGGCCAGCAAAACCGATTAACGCTTTAGGCTCAGCAATATTCACATCGCCCAGCATAGCCAAACTCGCTGATACGCCACCCATAGTGGGATCAGTCAAAACTGAGATATAAGGCAAGCCTTTCTCACTCATTTTTGCCAGTGCTGCGCTGGTTTTAGCCATCTGCATCAGTGACAACAACGCTTCTTGCATACGTGCGCCGCCGCTAGTAGAGAAACAAACCAAGGGTATATTGTGTTCCAAACACGCATTAACGGCTTCAACAAATCTAGCCCCTACCACCGAAGCCATTGATCCGCCCATAAAAGAAAATTCAAATGCAGCCACAACAATAGGCATACCGTTCAACTTTCCTTTCATTACCACTAAAGCGTCTTTTTCATTGGTGGCTTTTTGCGCACTAATCAATCTATCTTTATATTTTTTCGAGTCTTTAAATTTGAGTATATCTTGGGGCTCTAAATTGGCGCCCAATTCTACTCTGTCGCCTTTATCTAGAAAGTGATTAATTCGCGCGCGCGCGCCAATACGCATGTGATGGTCGCATTTTGGGCAAACACCTAACTGTTTTTCTAACTCTGTTTTATACAGTACAGCGGCACATTCAGCGCATTTAGTCCAAATTCCCTCTGGCACATTACTTTTTGTCGATGACTTAGTGCGCGGTAGTATTTTTTCAATCCAACTCATATCAAATCCTGTAATGCAATTTATTAAACTTAATAAATTGACAATATTTAACGGTTTGTTTAGTGCCCGTTTTAAGCCCTATGGGCCGAAAGAAAGGCTATTAAATCACATCAAGCATACATCACGAAAACAAAACTGGTCTTAGAAGTATCAATCTGGTAAAAATAATGGGCCTAAAGGTATAGTCGGCAACTCAAAAAGGTCGGGGTAAGTCACATGTACCAAGTATAAACCATTGGGCTTTGCAGTGGACGCGGCTTTAGTTCGGTCTTTACCTTGCAACAATGTCTTCATCCAAGTTGTCGGTTTTTCTTTTTTTCCAATGGTCAAAAGCGAGCCAGTAATATTACGCACCATATGATGCAGAAATGCGTTCGCTTTTACATCAATCATAATATAATCACCAAATCGGCTTACATTGATATAACTCATTTGTCGCACCGGAGTATTAGCCTGACAGTCCACGGCTCTAAACGCACTAAAATCATGTTTCCCTAACAAATATTGGGCGCCTTGATGCATTAACTCATGATCCAACTCATTGTGAATATGGGTGACACCTTTAGGCAAAATACTATTACGTAAACGATGGTTATAGATGACATAACGGTAACGTCGTGCGGTAGCAGAAAAGCGCGCATGAAAATCTTCATTGGTGTTTTTTACCCATTTTACTGCAATCGAGCTAGGTAAAAAGCGATTCAAACCAATAGTCCAAGCTCGCTCGGGGCGATAAATGTTGGTATCAAAATGAACCACTTGACATGTTGCATGCACCCCTGCGTCGGTGCGTCCTGCGCAGACTGCTTTGATGGGTTCGTTCGCAATAGTCGTTAACGCTTCTTCAACTCGCTGCTGCACACTGGCTACAGTTTGTTGGCGTTGCCAACCATGATAAGGAGCGCCATTATATTCAATGCCTAGAGCTAATCGCATTCGTCCACTTTTGCCGTTCAAAAAATTCGCGGTATTGTAAGGAACTTATGAGTAAATAACAGAGGTTTTTAGTTAAACCTTATTAAAGTATACAATCACCTCACTATCAGGTTTTTCAGTCCCCCTTAAAATCTACCGAATGTAAATTATGTTTTTTCATCAACTTGTGCATATCAGTACGATTTCTGCCGGCTAATTCTGCTGCCCTTGTGACATTACCGTCTGTCATTTTGAGTAACTTTAATAAGTATTTTTGCTCAAAAGCATCTCTTGCTTCGGTCAAAGTCGGCCATTTTTGCTCGGACGCTGACAAAGCTTGTTCAACTAAATGAGACGCGACTATGGGGGTTTGAGTTAACGCCACACATTGCTCTACTACATTGACAAGTTGCCTAACATTACCTGGCCATAAACAGGTTGTTAATAATTGCATGGCATCATCAGAAAACCGATTAACTTTGACTTGATGGCGTTCAGCACTTGATTTTAACAAATGCCGTGCTAGCAGCGGTATATCTTCAGAGCGCTCTCGCAGTGTAGGTAAAGTGATATTCACCACATTCAGTCGATAGTACAAATCTTCTCTGAAATTGCCATCCTGCATTTCTTGACTGAGATTTTTATGGGTCGCTGAGATAATCCTTACATCAATTGGGATTTGTTTACTGCTACCTACTGGGCGGATTGTCTGTTCTTGCAATGCTCTAAGCAATTTTACCTGCAAAGGCACCGGCATATCGCCTATTTCATCTAAAAATAGCGTGCCACCATCAGCTTCTCTAAACAGTCCCTGATGTTCGTTAACCGCTCCGGTAAAAGAACCTTTAGCATGACCAAAAAGCTCGGACTCGAGCAAGTTTTCAGGTAAGGCACCACAGTTAATCGCCACAAAAGCATTATTCGCTCTTTTACTGGCTTTATGAATGGCACTGGCTAAAAGTTCTTTACCTGTGCCACTGGCACCACTTATTAATACACTGACGTCGCGCTTGGCAACACGGTAAGCTTGATCAAGCAATTGTTCCATTTGCATTGAACGAGTAATGATTTTTTCACACCACTTGCCGTTTTGCGCACCTTGACTTTGACTCACGGCTTTTTTCAATAAACGGCGCAATTCATCATGATCTATCGGTTTAGTCAAAAAACCAAACACACCTCTTTGGGTAGCTTCCACAGCATCTTGAATAGTACCGTGGGCGGTCATTAAAATAACAGGCACATCTTTTCTAAGCGCCATTATTTCTTCAAAAAGACTTAACCCGTCCAGTCCCGGCATACGTAGATCGCTTAACACCACGTCAAAATTTTGTCCGTTGATCAACCTTAATGCTTCTTTACCTCCGTCAGCACTTTGTACGTTATATCCTTCACCTTTTAACCTAATGGCCATTAAGCGTAATAGACTTTCGTCATCATCTACCAAGAGTACATTGGGATCTGATATGTTCGACTGACTCATTCTTTATCCTCTTCGATATTTTCCATGATCGATGCTTCAATATTAAGCAATTGGTCAATTTGATTTTGTTGCTTGTTTAACAGTATTTGTTGCTCTTCAATATTGAACGATTGCTGAGCATTAATTTTACTTAAGGTGACTAGCGCAGACTCCATTTCTAGCAAATCCTGACTAGGATGATAAAGTGCCACTAAAATAAAACGCCGCATCTGCGGGCTTAATTTAGGTAAAATTGACTCTGCCCAGCCTTGTGCTCGCAAACGATCTTGAAATGGTGTGCTTTTACCCTGACTGAGCAGCACTTTTTTTAATACATCTGCATCTAGTAATGACAACTCGTCTATTTGTTTTTTGCGTTCAGGCCAAGAAATATCTTCAATCTCAGACCAAAACGTTAGCCAGTATTCGATTTTGCAATGACTTTCGTGGTCATTGCTTTGTGAAGGATCTATCCATACACAATTAAATTGATTTTTTTGTAGGTCTACCGTTGTTTTAGCTGTGTTTAATGGCTGCAATAGCTCACAACTAGTAAACAAAATGACGGTGCTACAGATGATTAATAATTTTGACTTCATACACTCGCTTCTTTACTTGGGATCTGCACACGTATACACACGTCAGCATAATCCACTTCAACCATTTCAGCTTTGCCAAACATCATTCTGGCACAATCGGCAACTATAGATAATCCAAGTCCTGACCCTGTTACTCTGTCATTGCGCACACCTTCGCCACGACTAAAAGGTTGGAATAGAGAATGACGTTGATCCACAGCAATTTTCTGACCGCGATTAGCGAAATCAAGGATCTGCATATTACCTTGTTGATAGAGTCTAATATTAATGGGTCTGCCTTTGCTGCCATGGGCAATAGCATTAGACACTAAATTATCCAAAATCCTCCTAAACAATTTGTGATCCGCATAAACTGAGGATAATTCTATTTTCATATCCACTTGGTTATCATGTTGTTTAATCGCCAAACTGTTTTCGGTAACAAATTCATCAAAAAAACGTTCAGTGTTAATCTTTGAGAATACGGGTTTAGCTTGCTGCAGCAACAGATTGTAATCCAGCAATTGCATAATCAATAAGTTTAACCGGTCGGTACTGCTGTTTAGCAATGACAACACTTCTTGTTGATCAGCATTCAACGGACCTACGACTTGCTCAGTCAACAAAGAACAGCCTTCTTTGATGCTTGCCAAGGGCGTTTTTAGTTCATGAGAAGCATGACGTAATAACGCATGGCGTAAATTTTCTAATTGAATTAAACGACCAGCTAATCTATGTAATTTATGCTCTAGTACAATTAATTCTTTAGGGCCAGAAGTGGAAATTACAGGTAAACTATCTTCTTGTCTCGATATGGCGGTAATAACACGTTCAAGTCTAGAAACAGGTTTTAATATTGCCTTAGAAACAAGGGCAATTAACAAAAAAGAAGCCCCTAACAAACAGGCTGTTAACCAAAATTGTGTTTGTTGTACCGAGCTCACATAAATTTGTTGATCCGTGATCCTCTTATCCAGGCTACTGTCTACTTGTGCAGCTAAGTCTTGTAAATTTTGTTTGAATTCAGCTAGCTGAGCGTCTAACAACAATTGGTCTTCAGTGCCCGCATATTGGTTAATCCAAACAACACGCTCAGTTAAACTACTACAATTTCGTTTATCTAAAAGCTGCTCACACACAGGATTTTGGAATTCAGTAAACCGTTGAGTTGATTTTCCAATTAAGGGCTTAAGCGCATCCTTTTTAACAATATGGTATTGACGTACAAGCCGTTCAATATCAACCGACAAACCTTCCATCTTACTCACCCGCCTGACAGTGTTAACTGAGTATTCAGCTTCGTTTGTGGCAATTTGAGCAATTTCGCTTAGTTTAATTTGGCTGTAGCCGACCAGCAAAGCCAATGGCACTAAAACAACAACGAAACTAACAAGGGTTAATTGTCGTAATGAGCCTAGTTGCATGGCAACTCCCATTAGTGTTTTCATTTTATCGGGCCGTCAGCATAATAAAAAAAGATCGAACAAGTCGATCTTTTCTCAATTTATTTTTTATATCTTACTCAGACTTGCTCATATTTTCTCTTTAGACCATATTTTTTCTTTAGGCAGAGCGACTTTCGTGTTGGCCAGCTCAACTGGACTGATTTTTCCGTTACCATCCGTATCGATTTTGCCAAATGAGGCGAGAATAGCAAGATCTGCAACTGCTTCTTTAATGGTGATTTGACCGTCTTTATCTAAATCAAGTTTATCTATTAGTACATTATCAGCCATTACTGATGCTGATATAAACAACGGAAAGGTCGCGATAACAAACACAAGCGGAGCAATATAATTAGATTTTTTCATATCATTTCCATCCTTTGATAAATGAGATCTGATAGATAGATTTTTATAAAAATTAGCAACAAATCATCAAATCTGTTTGAAATAAGGCATCCATGCCATCAATGATGAAAATTTAACTTCCCATCAAGAATATTAGTGCTATTAGTTGCAAACGCCATCGCAGCCAATAACAAAACTAGCAATGCACTAACATCCTTCACCACACCCACTATCCTTAAGTAACACCCGAGGAACCAGTCAGGCTGAATGTGATTACTAACCAGCTATTACATAGTTCGTGCCAATAATATATTTAATATATATTTCAATAACTTAGCATCATAAATCAGCATAGATGCAGAAACTCATCATAAAGCCAAAAACAATATGTCTTTAATTTGAGACACCAAAAACTAAAAGCTAAATTATGTATGTAAAATCATACAGTTAGAGCGTCTTTTATTTAACACACTAACAAAAATCATACAAATTCACTGGGAAGTGAGTGCAGTACAAGTAATTTACTCAGGCTTAATTGACAACTTGCTTTGAATAAATTGGTTATGGGGTATGTAAAGTAAATCGGCTATTTTTCTGATGGTATATTCTTCATGTGGACTTAGTTCATGATCGGCGTAAGCAACTAACCATAACGAATCAAGCACAGCTCTTCTCTGCTTTTCATCATAATTATCATTTAAAACCCGGGTAAATTGCTGATAATCTGCAGCGTCCTCTGCGTGGGATTGACTCAACTGGCAAAGAGTTTCAAGCTCGGGTCCACTAAGAGTAAAATGTTTTTCAAGCTGCTTGCGATAACTATCTTGCTCAACTTGCTGTAACTTGTTATCAGCACGCATAACTTCGTACAACAAAACCGCTGTTGCAAGTTCAATTGTATGTTGATTATCGTTATTTTCGGTTTCTAGATGACTTTTAAACCATTCTTGAATATTGCTAATCATAGCTTGTAATCCCCGTTATGATTGATTGATTAAGTGTTAAAGCTGCTTCATAGGCTGACTCAATTGAGGCACCAAAACTCCAATCGCCTCCAGCATATATTCCATGCTGGTGATGACTCAATATTCCTAACGGCTTTTGTCCAGCACTGGGTCTTGCGTAACGCCAGTAATGTGCATAGGAATGCGATACTGATTTATAAGGTAAATTAAACAACTCGCAAAACCCTTTAGTGGCAATAGATATCGCCATGTCCGTGTCAGACTTGCCTAGTTTATCTGATAGTTGGTTTGCGAGTTGGGCCACCCATATTTCATTTTTTTCGCCCGCTTCAGATGAAAAACATTGAGGTCGCTGTGGTTTGCTTGAATCCCGAACTAGGGTCTGAATAGCGTGATTCTTAAGATAAACCAAATCAACGTCCGCGGCGACAAGTTGTTGCGACTTTAAGGCAATCGACCAACAACTTGTCCAAGATTGAGAAAAATCAGGCAGTTCTATAGGTAACGCAGATTGTTCAAGTAACGCCTGACTTTGTGGCCAAGGAGCAGTCACTACTACCTTATCAAATAACGAGGCCTGCCAAACATCATTTAATTTAAGTTGCCACCCCTTACCATCAAGATAACGAATTTGGCTAATTAAGCTGTTTGTGTGTAGCTGAGCATTTCTGATCCAGTGACGACATGCGGCATTCATTTTACGGTTAAAAACGTAATATTCTCTGTCACTAATAAAATGTTCAAACGGCTGCTCAGTAGCAGCAATTTGTTCTGAGACAAATACTTTTTCAGGCCATTTGCTCACAATATTTTGTTTACTTAAACCCTGCATAAAGTCTATAAACTGAGCATTTTTCGCAGGCACTATAGTGGCACCTAAATCACACTGTCCCCAATCGGTTTGTTTTGTGCTAGCTCGCCCACCACAGCCTCGAGACTTTTCAAAAACACTGACATCTCTATTTTTGGATCCAAGTAAATTTGCCAGTATACATCCGGTAATTCCTGCTCCTACAACTGCGATTTTAGTAATTTTCATACAAGATCACCGTTATCTGCAAACACAATCATGTGCTCTAAGTCTAAACGAATACCAATCAGATCACCTAATGGGTGATCATGATGACTGAGTGCTAAACACAATACCCGTGGTTGATCCACATGTTGTAATTCCAATTGATATAAAATGTGAGATCCTTGGAACGACCTATCCACTACCTTTGCCAAGGTTTCACTTTCATCGTCATGTATGATGTCATCTGGGCGAACCAAAAATACCACCTTGTCACCCTGCTTAAACCCACTAGTAGTTTTGATAGGAAACACGCCTAAAGCACTATTTAACTTAATGTTGTTATCTACAGTTGCAGACAAAAACACGCCATCTCCAACAAAGGTCGCCACAAAACGGTTAGCTGGGCGATGATAAAGTGTGTAAGCGTCTGTCCATTGCAATAAACGTCCTTTGTTCATCACACCTATCACATCTGCCATAGCAAAGGCTTCATGTTGATCATGGGTCACCATAAGTGCAGTGGTTTTTTCGTGTTTCAAGATTGCTCGCAGCTCTTTGGCAAGCTCATCTCTTAACTCAGCATCTAAACTAGAAAAAGGCTCATCTAATAACAATAAATCAGGTTTAGCAGCCATCGCTCTGGCTAACGCAACACGTTGCTGTTGGCCTCCGGATAGGGCGTGAGGATATCTGCTTTCATATCCCGGCAGTCCTACTAGCAGTAGTAGTTCAGTGACTCGCTGAAGCCTTTGGGCACTGCTTTGTTGATGCAGTCCAAAAGCAATATTTTGCGCTACGGTTAAATGAGGAAACAACGCGTAGTCTTGGAACACCACGGCAACACGACGCTTTTCTGGCTGCAAATGATTATGTGAAGCGCTAACTAATTTTTTACGTAAGTAGATTTGTCCTTTTGCTATTTTTTCAAACCCAGCGACTGCTCGTAAAAGAGACGTTTTACCACATCCTGAAGGCCCTAATAAACAACCTATTTGTCCAACACCCAATTCAAAAGTAACGTCTTGAACCACGTCCCTTTTTTGGTAGGCAACAGATACATTATTGAGACTTAACATAACTTCCTAATTGAGTTGTAAATTATGGCGGCTGGGTTTATCCATTAACATAGTCAACAAAATAACAGGTAATATACCCACACTGACAATGGCTAGAGCGGGTAACGCAGCGTCCATTAAACGTTCGTCTGAGGCAAGTTCAAATGTTCTTACTGCCAAGGTATTAAAATTGAACGGGCGTAAAATTAACGTAGCAGGAAGCTCTTTCAACACATCCACAAAGACTAGTAATAAAGCACTCAGCACACTGGTTTTCATCAATGGCACATGAACATTTCTGAGAATTTGTAAAGGCTTGTGCCCTAAAGAACGAGCGGCATCATCCATACTGGGCTTTATTCTAGCCAAGCCTGTATCAATATTATGCATAGCTACAGCTAAGAAACGGCTACTGTAAACCAAAATTAAGGCAAATAATGAGCCTGAGAAGACTAAGCCAACACTTAGGTCGAGCCAATTTTCAGTTAGCGTATTAATTTTTATATCGAGCCAACTTAGAGCAATCACTGCACCTATAGCGATCACAGTACCGGGCACTGCATACCCTAACGTCACAACGGCGGTCATAAATTGAATCGGTTTGGTATGATTAAGTCGCTTGCCGTAAGCAAAAAGAAGCGCCAAAATCACAGCTGTAAATGCGGCGATAGCGGCCAAATATAAACTGTTCCATAACAACCACCAAAATTCACTGGTCAGTTGTTTGGAGTAGGTTATTGACGCCCAATTGAGCAATTGTAAGACGGGTAATATAAAACCAAAAATTACTGGAACCATACATACAAATGGCACCCAAAACGCTTTACTACCGGTTAATTTTTGCCTGTTGACGTGCTGCGCTCTTTGCCCTTGAAAATAATAGCGGATTTTGCGTCTAGACAGATATTCAAGAATAAGTAACAACACCACAAAACTGGTTAACATAGCCGCTAATTGTGCGGCTGCAATACCATTACCTAAGCCGAACCAGGTTCTAAAAATTCCGGTGGTAAAAGTACTCACCCCAAAATATTGCACCGTACCATAATCCGCAAAAGCTTCCATCATGGCTAAGGCTGCGCCCATTAAAATAGCAGGACGAGCCAAAGGTAACACCACTTTAAACAAATGTTTGCTCGAGGACACGCCTAAGCTTCGAGAGACTTCTTCAAGACTGGAAGGTTGTTCGCTAAAAGCGGTTCTAGCTAACATATAAACGTAGGGATACAGCACCAAGGACAACATCATAATAGCGCCTGGCAATGACCGAATATTAGGAAAATAATAATCACCATACTGCCAGTGGAATGTTTCCCTTAACAAGGTTTGGATTGGACCTGCAAAGTCCAACAAACCGGTATAAGTATAGGCAATAATGTATGCGGGCATCGCCATTGGCAACAATATCAACCACTGTAATTGTTTACGTCCGGTAAATTCATACCTTGCGATGCACCAAGCGAGCACCGTGCCAATCACTATGACCAAGACCCCAACACCAAAGGCCAATACAATAGAATTAACAATATAATCAGATAAAACAGTTGAATATAGATGCTGCCATATTTCAGTTTGCGGGAAAAAAACGCTAACAAAAACCAAGCCTACTGGAGCCGCAAGAATAAAGCAGCCCAAAGCAATACCAATAAACCAAGGGTTAAACCAACTAAAACACCCGTTTCTAAGCGTCATAAACTGTCTTATTCAACTATGACAAAAGTGTAAATTTTTACACTTACTTCCATCCAGCCCGATCCATCATTTGAACTGCGGCTGCATTTAATTCACCAAGTTTACTCAGAGGAACTTGTTCAGTTTTAAAGGTGCCAAATGATTGCAGTAGTTCACTCCACGCAATATCAGCTAAAACAGGGTATTCATGATTGGTTGTGGCGTACCATAATTGCGATTCGTTACCGAGTAAAAAGTCGATTAATTTGAGCGCAGCATCTTTGTTTGGGGCATTTTTTGTTAAAGCGACGCCAGATATATTGATATGCGCACCGCGATCTCCTTGATTCGGCCAAATCACTTTCACTTTTTTAGCTTGTTGCTGTGTAGTTTCATCATCAGAACTCAACATTCCGGCAAGATAATAGGTATTAGCAATAGCCACATCACATAAACCTGCCGCCACGGCTTTAATTTGGTCTCGGTCTCCACCCTGAGGAGGACGAGCGAAATTTTTAACCAATCCATTCACCCATTCCTGAGCAGCTGATTCACCCACCTGAGCAATTAGCGATGCGACCATGGATTGATTATAAATATTACTCGAACTGCGAATACATACACGGCCCTTCCACTCTGGACTGGTGATATCTTCTAGGTTAACGATAGCTTGCGCAGCAACACTATCCACTGACACCATTATTGGCCGTGCGCGCAATGATAAACCCAACCAGTGGCCCTGCTCATCACGAAAATTACTTGGTAATTTTTCAATTGCTTCAGATACTGAGATTTCCTGGGTTAGACCTTGCTGTTTAGCACGATATAATCGACCAACATCTGTTGTTAATAATAAATCTGCCGGACTATATTTGCCTTCACTCTTTAAACGCGTAATCAAGTTGTCGGCGTTACCTGTGACTAAATTGACTGTAATACCAGTTTGCTGAGTAAACCTATCTAACAAAGGTTTGATCAAGGCTTCTTTACGCGCTGAATATAAATTGACCTGCTCGGCCATAACTAATGGAGACAGCACAGTCACCAAAACAAACATACAGGAGATCATATTTTTCAAGAGGTATTCCTACTTTTTAAAGGCAAAAACAAAGATAGAAATTAGATGGTAATCTAATTGAGAATTATTCTCAATAACAATTCTATTCTTCGTACATCAAATAGTGGGTTGCATACATGCCTAAAGATTCATAGGTTTTTTGGGCAATTCGGTTTTCTTTTTCTACGTATAATCTGAAGCCACAGACATTTTGTTGTTGCTCTGCTAACACCTTAACTTGGGCATATAGCTGAGCGTAGATCCCTTGACGACGAAAGTCGGGAGAAATATATACACTCTGTACCCACCAAAAAACGCCATTGCGCCAATCACTCCATTCTGTGGTCACCATTAAACTGCCCACTACCTGATCACTTTGCTCGGCAACCAAATAAAAACCTTTATTTTCGTCGGCAATCAGGGCTGACACCCCCTTACACAAAATGTCTTCATCTAATTTTTTTTGTTCAGTTTCCCATGCCATCAATTGATTAAACTTAACCAATGCACCTACATCACTTTGCTTCGCAACTCTAATATTGATTTTTTTCATTGTTTTTTACACCCTAGTTAAATTTTAAATACAACATCCACTGTATTGCCTTTATTGGTGTACTCAACAGATTCGCACAGCTCTTTTACCAACGAAATGCCTCGGCCATAACTTTTCTCAACATTTTCAAGTTTTGAGATATGTTGCTGTTTAAATCCTTTACCTGAGTCTTTGATGCGGATCGCCAACACGTTTTCATCTGGCCGATACTCAGCAGTAATCACAATTTTTGCACGCTTCAAACTAGCAAGTTTTTCTTCGCGCAAAGTAAAATACGCAAAAAAACCATCATTTGATTGCTTTAAGGTTGAATCGAGTTCTAAGACTCCGTGCTCTAATGCATTACTGTATAGTTCACTCAAAACAGTAAACAGCTCAGAGTGAATGCCGTATAGGCTTAATTGATTGGTTACAACATTAACCAAGTCCACAATAGGATCAGCAGATTTAATATGCTCAGCGTCTAATTCAACAACAATTTTAATCGGGATTTTAGATGCGATACCGCGATTTTCAAATGGTTCAAATGGCTGGCTAGTATAGATAACCAGAGTAACATCATCTTTGCGCTCCATCCCACCTAGATATTCTGTGGCTTTGCTAATGAGACCATCAACCGTGATATCGGGCTGACTCTTTAACCAAGTTTCAATACCCACGTCACCAAGCATTTCATTTTGTTCATTTTCAAGCTCCACCACACCATCACTAAAAGCCACCAATCTATCACCAAATTGCATGGCATAACGCTCAACTTCAGATTCGAATTCGTGGCTTTCCAGTATGCCCAGTGACATATGCCGTGATGCAAAACGCTTGACTATTTTTCCGCTGGGATCTTGCAATAACAGACTCGGCATCCCACCGTTCCATATATCTATCTGTTTACCCGTATTATTAATTTCGACAATTGCCGCCGCAAAAAACATATCATCGGGAAGCAACATGAGTAGAGTCTGATTAATAGTTTCAGCCATTTCCATTAAGGAGAGTCCTTTTCTGGACATCGTTTGGAACGCTTGTGAAACTGGTAATGCGCCAATAGCCGAAGCCAAACCATGGCCAGTAAAATCGCCGATTAGAAAATATATGCCGCCAGTTGGACTGGCACTCGCTAAGAATAAGTCACCATTAAAGTCACTGGCAGGATTTAGGCAATAATCGAGGTATCGTGTGAATGATTTATTGACGGATAGCGCATTGGCGAATATATGTTCAACAATTTTGTGTTCGCGCTCAACAGCGTTTCGATAAAAAGTCAGTTGTTTATTCTGCTCAAATGCTTTTTTACTGAGCAGCCTAGTGCGGGCATGAGCACGTATTTTTGCAGCCAATATAACCTTGTCAAAAGGTTTAGCGACAAAGTCATCACCACCGACTTCTAAACACCTAGCGAGTGATTTTTCATCCTCCATCGCGGTGATAAAAATAACTGGCAAATAAATATCACCGGCTAATTTTTTTAATCTTGTTGCAACTTCATAACCGTCCATTTCTGGCATAACAACATCAAGCAACACCAAGTCAGGCTTAATGCGCTTAGCTAACTCAATAGCAACACCTCCATCCTCAGCTTCAAAGGTATCCATATATCCTTGCTGCTCAAGCATGTGTACTAGTAAAAAGCGATTAAGCGTGTTGTCGTCCACAACCAGAATACGCATAATTAATTACAGAAAACTATTCAATGTGAAATTTTTTACCGAAACGAGCAATCTGCAGAATTTTTAGCACTTGAGGGCGACAGTGAGTAATTTTAAATGATGTCACCGAGTCACTTAAACTTTTTTGCATATTTAGTAACATACCTAAAGCCGAACTATCCATATATTCAGTTTTTTGCAAATTAATAATAATACTGGTTACGCCTTCGTTGCCCTCAGAGTAAGCCACACGAAAATCTTGAACTTTGCCAAAATCGAATTTTTCTTCTAAGAAAATGGTTAATTCTTTACCATCCGCAGAAAATTCTCTTTCTAAACTCATGTATTCCCCCTATTCGACAAGAAAAGTATTATAGCATTTCACTCTAAGTCGATGTTATTAAATAATAGTTTTGCAGCTTTGCCTACAAAGAATCACATTTTTTTATTAGAATGAGATTTCTTTCCCACTCAGCATCAATATGGTTGAATATAAAAATGAGTGAAAATAGACTGGTATACAGCACACAAACTGGGCGTATTCAAAATAAAGAAGCCAATAAACCATCAATAAAAACCGATGGTATCGTACGCATCCGCCGCGAAACCAAAGGTCGTAAGGGTAAAGGCATGACCACAGTAACTGGTTTGGACTTACCTGAAAACCAGTTAAAAGACTTGTGTAGTCAATTAAAAAAAATGTGCGGAACAGGCGGAGCATTAAAAAACGGGGTAATTGAAATCCAAGGCGACAACCGCGATAAAATCAAAGCAACACTTGAGCAACTAGGCCATAATGTGAAACTTGCAGGTGGTTAATAGCCAGTAGTACCATAATTTAGGAGTAGCAATGCATCATCTCTCTTTGTCAGAAATTAGTATTATCTTAGTTGAACCTTCTGATACCCAAAGGAAAATTATTATTAAGCAGTTAGCGGCTGCGGATATCAATCAAGTAGAAGCTGTGGGTAGCGTCAAACAAGCAATTGACACTATTACTATGCGTGGCGCTGATTTGGTGGTGAGTGCTATGTACTTCGAAGATGGCACCGGCCTAGATATTATTAGACAAATTAAAAACAACGATGCCCTTGCCTCTACGCCTTTTATGTTGATATCCAGCGAAAATCGAGTCGAGAAACTTGAAGAATTTAAACAATCTGGTGTGGCCGCAATTTTACCCAAACCTTTTACCCCCGAGAATTTAGCCAAAGCACTGAAAGCGTCATTGGACTTAATCAACTCTGATGAGCTAGATCTTGAGTTATTTGATGTGCATGACGTTAGAGTATTGTTAGTAGACGACAGCAAACTTGCGCGAAATCATATTCGTAGGGTTCTAAATGGTTTAGGTTTACAAAAAATCCTAGAGGCTGAAAATGGAGCTGAAGCCTTAACTCTATTAAAAGACAACACTTTTGACTTAGTGGTAACTGATTATAATATGCCAGAGATGGATGGTAGGGAACTCTCTGAATTTATTCGCTTTAATCCCGAAACTGCACACATCCCTATTATTATGGTCACCAGTGAATCCAGCTCTAGCTTACATATGGCAAATATCCACCAAACCGGTGTTAACGCGCTTTGTGACAAACCCTTTGAAGTAAATGAAGTACGCAAAATGTTAGCCTCGTTACTTGGTCATTGATCAAGAGATTAAGGTGTTATTCATTATTCTTTAGAAACTAGAAAATGGTGCTTAAGCAAATCGTTGACTTATATCCTTAAACCACCTCAAAATGTGGATTTTCAGGTGGGTTTGGTACAAGTGGTGGGTTTGAAAATTTATGAACAAACCAGCATTTATTGAAGCTACAATTAACCTAGGTTTATATTGCCTATATTGAAACCTCCCCTATCGGGAGCTATTTTTGAAATTACAAGTGAAGACTATGTCATCAACAGAATTAGAAGAACTTAGAGTCAAAATCACTGAACTCGACACACACCTACTGACTTTTTTAGCTCAAAGACAGCAATATACTCATCAAGTAGCTGAAACAAAAATCAAAAACGATATTCCTGTACGTGATCAAAAACGTGAAGAACAATTATTGATTAGGTTGATAAAAGAAGGCAAAAAACACGGGCTAGATGCCCACTATGTCACTCAGTTATTTCATGTCATCATTGAAGATTCGGTATTAAATCAACAAGCCTTGTTGGCTGCACGAGCGAATCCTGGCACTAGTCTGCCAATCAATCGCGTCGCTTTTTTGGGTGATAAGGGTTCTTATAGTTATTTAGCCACACAAAAATACTTCTCTAGGCGCCCAGGTGAACTCGTTGAAATAGGTTGCCAAAGCTTTTTGGAGATCATTAATAAAGTAGAAAGTAACGAAGCAGACTATGCCGTATTGCCAATTGAAAATACATCTTCAGGCAGTATCAATGAAGTTTACGACCAGTTGCAACACACTCACCTTTCTATCATTGGTGAACTCACCTATCCAATAAAGCACGCATTATTGGTGAATCAAGAAACCGATATTAGCAAAATAAAAACCTTATATGCCCACCCGCAAGTGTTTGCTCAGTGTAGTCATTTTCTTGCAGAACTAGGCAATGTCGAAGTTAAGCCTTGCGATAGTACTTCAGCAGCTATGTTAAAAGTGGCCGAACTCAACACCGATGATATCGCGGCTATGGGCAGTGAAACAGGTGGTAGTTTATATGGTTTACATGCAATAAAATCAAATCTAGCCAACCAAAAAGAAAATCACAGTCGCTTCTTTGTGGTGGCTCGTAAGCCAGTTAACGTGCCATTACAAGTGCCCGCAAAAACCACCTTAATCATGTCAACCGTACAAAAATCAGGTGCCTTGGTAGAGGCCCTTATGGTATTGCGAGACAACAAAATTAATATGACTAAGCTTGAATCTAGGCCCATTACCGGCAACCCCTGGGAAGAAATGTTCTACCTTGATGTAGAAGGTAATGTGCAAGACGGTCCCATGCAGCAAGCATTAGGGGAGTTAAAGGCCATGACTCGATACTTTAAAGTTTTAGGTTGTTATCCGAATGAGGAAATAAACCCTACAAAAGTCGCCGCTGTGAGTGCTTTAGCCGAATAGTCTTTAAGGTTAAAAGTCATAAATATAAAAAACGGGTCAGCAAAAACTGCACCCGTTTTTTATTTACGTCATAGACTATCGATAACTTATTAATGCAGTATGCGCAGCGATTTAAGATAGTTTTTTGCGGTAGAACTAACGTCAATTACAAAGACCTTAGCAATCCTCACTTAATGAACGATCATCATCCGCTTTCAGTAAAAGTTTTCTACTACTAACCAAACACTGTTTAGAGTAATCACCAAACCAAGCACCAATGTTAAGAAACTGCTTAATAAACTCTGCCTTATTGTTGCTTTCAACCAGCTTCAAAGCTTGATTAAATTTCACGCTAAACTCTGTTAATACGGCAACGCTATCCTTATTATCAAAAATGATATCCGCATATAACGCTGGATCCTGAGCAAACAATCGACCAACCATCGCCAACTCTAAACGATAAATGGGTGAACTTAGGGATATTAACTGCTGCAAATCAGGGTTTTCGCCAGCCAAATGCGAACCAAACACAAAACTACAAAAATGCCGCATAACCTGAATAAACACCATGGCATCATCATGCTCTTTTGCCGTTGTCTGCTGTAATATTCCACCCCAAATCCGAATTTGCTGCAAAAGCCATTCATATTCGTCAGAATAGCGTCCATGACATACCACAACGACCTGTTTAACCAAACTAGGTACATCTGGTCCAAACATTGGATGCAGGCCCAATACTGGGCCATTATGCACGGCCATCATGGCAGCGAGTGGTTTTTGTTTAGTACTGGTTATATCAACTAATATGCAGTTTGCAGGTAAACCTGTCAGCTTGGAAATCACGCTTTCAGTCAACTTAATAGGCACAGCAACCAACACCAAGCCGGCTTCACTAAGGATAGCGTCTGCATTCGGCCAATCGTTTTGTTCAAGCAACTGCACGGCATATCCGCTGCGTTTAAACATATCAACAAAAACACTGCCTAAAGCACCCGCCCCACCTATCACTACAATTTTTTGGATCTTTGGGTTAGTGCATAAATAGTCAACATTTTGAGTGTGATAAGACTCACGCATGATCCTACGTAACAAGTCTTCAACTAAAACTGGGGACACATTTTGTTGTTCAGCTTCTGCTCGTCTTTTAGCTATCAGTTCAGCTTCACGTTCAGGCACGTAAATAGGTAAGCCAACTTGACTCTTATACTGCCCCACTTTGGCTGTAATTTTTGCCCGTTTCGCCAATAACTCAACTAACTGGTTATCAATTTCATCAATTTGCTGTCTCAGGTGATTAAGATCATTGGGGGATACAGCCATTACTTTTCCTAGTTTTCAGCGTCAATAAACTTATTTAAGCGCATAGGTAATACAGTTATCAACTTATCTCGCATATGATTAATGAGATCTTCTGTCGTTTGCCAGTTAATGCAACCATCGGTGATAGATACACCATATTCCAATTCAGCCGGGGTTTTACCCGTACTACTTTGGTTACCATGATTCAAATGACTTTCTAACATGATACCGATAACAGATTGATTACCTTCGAGAATTTGATTTACTACATTTTTCGCCACCAAAGGCTGTCTGCGAAAATCTTTGCTTGAATTGGCGTGACTACAGTCAATCACTAAACCTGCGCTCAATTTTGCGCTGTCTAATTCAACTTCACAGTCTGCGACACAAACAGAGTCGTAATTAGGCTGTTTGCCGCCACGTAAAATAATATGTCCATCAGAGTTACCTTGGGTGGTGATCACGCTCACTTGCCCTTCACCATTAATGCCCATAAAACTATGACCTGAAGCAGCTGATTGTAGTGCATTGATGGCAATACCCAAACTGCCATCGGTACCATTTTTAAAGCCTACAGGCATAGACAATCCACTGGCCATTTCTCTATGGGTTTGTGATTCAGACGTACGCGCACCTATGGCAGACCAACTAAATAATTCTGCCAAATACTGTGGACTAATGGGATCGAGGGCCTCGGTGGCAACTGGCAATTCTAATTCTGCCAACCAAATCAATAATTCTCTAGCTTTACGTAAACCGGTCTCAATATCAAAGGTATCATTAATGTGTGGATCATTAATCAAACCTTTCCACCCCACTGTGGTGCGAGGCTTTTCAAAATACACGCGCATTACAATGTACAGGGTGTCTTTGCAGCTCTCGTGTAACTCTTTTAATTTAAGTGCATATTCCTTAGCAGCGTCAATATCATGTATTGAGCAAGGGCCACATATCAGCAAAAATCGATGATCTTTGCGATGTAAAATATCGCTAATGACTTGTCTTGAAGTTTGCACTACTTGTAAAGCTGACTCACTCACAGGTAATTCAGACTTTAACGCTTGGGGTGTCACTAATACTTTCTCAGAGGAAATATTAATATTGTTGATGCTGTCACGTAACATGATTTAACTCTTTTAAAATAAACTGAAATTTGGCATTGAGTCACCCTATTAGAAGACTCTTAGCACCTGACATTTCTATAACACTTATAAAGTGTAACGATTTTATTACACTGATAATTTTATTATTTTTGAAATTGAATTGACTTTTTACCAGCTATTAAAATCAACAACAAGTTTTAATTACTTATATTGGGTCAGTTGCTTAGTTTTCAGGCGATACACCTATATTAAACACACAACTAATATAACAGAGTTGTTTAAGCAGATTGCTATCTAAGCAAAGTAAATGTGTTAGATCCATGTCAACAACAATCCTAAAAGAAAATATTTTGATGAAATCCAAAATTGTACAGGCAAAATTTATTGGAAAAGAACGTATCCATAATTTAGATCCCAAGGCTAAACAAAGCTGTTTAATTGGATGGCCCGGTTCACCCAAAAATGGGATGACAAACTTAACAACTTAGCCAAATATATTGGAGGTAAAAATGCAAAATGAATTGATTCAATTGTCAGAGAAGTCAGCTTTAACGACCCTATTGAACAGCCTTAGAAAGCCATTACTTGCCGAAAAGAAATTCAACAGTGGTTTAGCTTTGCTGCTAGTTTTGAGTAAAAACGAGGAGAATTGGGATACTTTGAATGGGAACAATAGTGAACTGATCTGCAAACTTATATAAAGTTGTAAGATAATCTCTGATCTATAAACTATTTGCTGTTATTTTAAAAAAAACCCAAGTATTCACTTTTATATCTATTTGCGTTTAATCACCACCATAGGAAAAGTAATGAATAAATTATTTAGTGTTTTGCTCATTGTATTATGTCCATTTTTCGTCAATGCAGAAAAAGCGCTCTCAAAAGATCTAGTACAAGCACTAGAAGCGTCCTTAAAAGGGTTTCAGCAATTGACTGAAGAGTATCCAGAATTAGAAGAAACATTCGATCAAAATATGCTCTCTGTCGATAAGGAAAAAGTACTTAAAACCATTAAATCTCTACCCATCTACCCCAAAATTGAGGCAGTCATTTCGTCTGCTGGCTTTAAAAGCATTGATGAATACTACGATGTTTCTTCCCGTATTATGGGGGCTATGTATGCATTCCAAGCAAATCAAATGCCTGAAGGGATGTCGGTTGACGCTATTTCTAACATGATGAAAGCGCAAGTAGATAACTTAAAAAAGCAGGGGGCACCCAAAGACGTCATTGCTGAACTGGAACAAAATGTATCCCAGCAAATTGAAAGTATGCAAGCTATAACAAAGTTAGCAAAGTCTGCGTCAGCTGCGGATAAAGAATTCGTTGAAAAAAATTCAACTTGGTTAATGCAAATATTATCAATGACAGATGATGAAATTTCAGAAGATGCATTTAATTAAAAATGTGTATCAAACAAACCAATCATGGAAGCCCAGTGATGCATTTTGTATTTAAAAAATCCCTTTTGTTTCTTTACTTGCCTATTTAACTCAAGCTTTTAATAACGCTAGCTGGTACACCGGCTACCAGAGTATTAGCCGGAACATCTTTATTGACCACTGCGCCAGCCGCAATCACTGCGTTATCACCAATATTTACACCTTCTAATATCTTGGCTCCCATACCAACCCAGACGCTATTTCCGATAGTGATGGGTTTAGCTGTTTCAATGCCTTTATTGCGTTTAACCGCATCCAAAGGGTGAGTAGCAGTTGAAATTAATACTCCGGGAGCAAGCATCACATTATCGCCAAAAGTAACAGCGGCAGTGTCTAAGATCACTAAGCCATGATTGGCATAGAAGTTTTTACCGGTAGAAATGTTATAGCCGTAATCGCAATAAAAATGAGGCTCGATCCAAGCACCTTCACAGTGACCAAATAATGCTTTAATAATTTTTCGACTAGCCTTTCTGTCATCGATATCACACTGATTGAACTGCTGGCAAAGCCTTTTGGCGTTAGCTCTATCTTGCTGCAATGATTTATCACTAGGAAAATACTCAAGCCCCTGTAACATTTTTTGTTTTTCGGTAAGTTCACTCATATCAGCTCTCCACACTTTTATTAAAAACGCCACGCCACAAACCGGCTTACTTTTTTCCCTTGAGCCATTTCGATAGTTTTAACATCGGTCACCCCCAATTCTCGCAAACTTTTGTAAATATGGGTTAGATTATCGTTGTTGGAAACCAAACTGCTAAACCATTGAATTTGATTTGCATAGTCACGGCTTTCCATAATCATCTGTTGAATAAATTTTAGCTCGCCACCTTCACACCAGAGTTCATTCGATTGCCCTGCAAAATTAAGCTCGGTACCGTGCTTTTGGGTATTTAGGTGACTGCCACGTTTGGACTTATTCTTAGCCAAATTCTTAACTTTACGCTGTGAGACAGCTTTAGCTTGTTCGGCAGATTGATGAAAAGGTGGATTGCACATACAAAAAGCAAAGTGATCTTCTGCTTTAACCACGCCGTTAAATATACGTTTCTGGTTATCTTGATGTCTAATATTAATCTTGCCGGTTAAAACAGGATTGGCGTTGATAATAGTGTTGGCCGACTTAATCGAAACGGGATCAATATCCGTTCCCACCATTTGCCAACCATAGGATTGCGTCGCAATAAGCGGATAAATAACATTTGCCCCAGTGCCAATATCTAGACCTTTTATGGTATTGCCCTTAGGAACCACACCATCATTGTCTTGAGCTAATAAGTCTGCCAAATAATGCACGTAGTCAGCTCGACCTGGAATAGGCGGACACAAATATCCAGTCGGAATTTCCCAAAACGCAATCTGATAATAGTGTGCTAACAGAGCGGCATTAAGGATTTTCACTCCTTCAGGATTGGCAAAATCTATGGTTTTATCACCATCAGGCTTAACCAGTATATACGCTTGCAAAGCGGGATAACTCTGCACAAGTTGGGTTAAAGGATAACTATTTTTATGTAAATTTCTGGAATGTTTCAATGTCTAACACTACTCTATTTGGCTTAAGGCTACTCTATTTGGCTTAGGGCTAATCCTTTTGGCTTTGGGCTAACATATCCAAAGCTAAAGCTTCAGCCACTTTAATACCATCAATACCTGCCGACCAAATGCCTCCCGCATATCCGGCTCCCTCACCTGCAGGATATAACCCTTGGGTATTAATACTTTGCAAATCTTTACCACGTTTAATGCAAATAGGTGAAGACGTACGAGTTTCTACTCCAGTCAATAAACCATCCGCCTTAGCAAACCCTTTGATTTTTTTGTCAAAGGCAGGAATAGCTTCTTGGATGGCTTCGATGACATAGCTTGGGACAACTTTAGATAAATCGGTCAAAGTGATACCTGGGGTATAAGACGGATTGACTTCACCCAATTGCTCACTGGACTTACCCTTTAAAAAATCGCCAATTAATTGCGCAGGTGCATGGTAGTTTTCACCGCCAACTTTATAAGCAAGTTCTTCTAACTGGCGTTGTAATGCAATGCCAGCTAAAGGATGTTGTGGATAGTCTTGTTCTGGCGTAATACCCACTACTATGGCGCTATTTGCATTTCGTTCGTGACGGGAATATTGGCTCATACCATTAGTCACTACCCTGCCCGCTTCAGAAGCGGCGGCCACTACTGTGCCACCAGGACACATACAAAAACTGTACACCGAACGACCATTTTTACAGTGGTGCACCAACTTATAATCCGCAGCACCTAAAATAGGATTGCCGGCATTATCGCCAAAGCGGCATTCATCAATCATCGATTGTTCGTGTTCGATTCTAAAGCCAATAGAAAATGGTTTAGCTTCAACGTACACACCTTGCTCAAATAACATTTCGAAGGTATCACGAGCACTATGTCCCACCGCCAAAACAGCATGTTCACAAGGCAAATATTCATCGTTAGACAAATATAGCCCTTTGAGTTTTTTCTGTTGAATATCTAATTTATCGACTCGGGTGCCAAATCGAATTTCACCGCCTAATTCGATGATTTGAGCGCGCATTTTCTCCACCATATTGACCAGTTTAAAGGTACCGATATGAGGTTTGCTTACATATAAAATTTCTTCTGGCGCACCGGCTGCCACAAACTCATTCAGTACCTTACGGCCATAATGTTTGCGGTCTTTGATTTGACTATACAATTTTCCATCGGAAAAAGTACCAGCGCCGCCTTCACCAAACTGTACGTTTGACTCAGTATCAAGGGGCTTTTTACGCCAAAATCCAAACACATCTTTGGTGCGTTCACGTACTGCTTTACCACGCTCCAACACTATGGGCTTAAAGCCCATTTGCGCCAATATCAAGGCAGCAAACAAACCACAAGGGCCAAGACCAATCACCACTGGACGAGAACTTAGGTTTTGTGGTGCCTTTGCCACAAACTGATAGGTCATATCAGGGGTTTCCCGTACATGAGGATCTTTGGTAAATTTAACTAGCAGATCGGCTTGGTTAACAACCTCAACATCCACAATATAAATCAGTAAAATATTGGCTTTATTACGGGCATCATACGCACGTTTAAACACCTCAAAAGACAACAACTCCTTTGAAGCAATACCCAATTTCTGCATTATGGCAGCGGGTAACGCGTCTTCATCGTGATTTAGCGGTAATTTTACTTCGTTTAAACGCAACATAGGGTTTCCAATGATCAAACAGAGACAGTTCACCTTATGACAACCCCCTGAGAGAATTGGCATAAATTTGGCGAAGTGCGGCATTTTATGTCAGATAGGAAGCAGAACATAGGTAAATTCAATATTGAATTGTCGATACAGTTGTTGTTTTTTAGCTGCGCTACTTTATGATCGGCATAATGAAAAAAATAAAACCAAGATACCCACAACCATGACATTTGTCGTCACTGACAGCTGCATCAAATGTAAATATACAGACTGTGTGCCTGTATGCCCTGTCGATGCTTTTTACGAAGGTGAAAACTTCTTAGTGATCCATCCAGACATCTGCATAGACTGCGGCCTTTGTGTTCCCGAATGTCCTGTTGAAGCTATATTTCAAGATACTCAGTTACCCGAGGATCAAGCACACTATCTTAAACTAAATGCCGATTTAGCAGAAGTATGGCCAAACATCACTGAACTAAAACCCGCCCCAGAAGATGCCGACAAATGGATTGATGTTGAAAACAAACTGCCTTTATTAGTGGAATAACCTCTTTTCCACAGATAAAAATCCACCAGCAAAATAGCCAACAATTAAATCAATTTAAATTTAAGTAAAATTTCAAATAAACACTTTACCTCAAGTTAACCTGAGGTATTAAAGTGCTGTTCAAGTTAAAACGTTGCTACAACCTACAAAAGGAAAAACCCATGCAAAGTAAACTTGAACATATCAACCTCACGGTCCGAGACACAGATGCTACAGCCAAAATATTGAGTCATATATTTGATTGGAAAATTCGCTGGGCCGGTGCAGCAAAAGACAATGGTCGCACCATTCATCTTGGTGGCGAGGATACCTACCTTGCGCTGTATAGTCATAGGGATAAACATCTGGCCGATACTTCACATAAAACCATCACTCACCTGAATCATATCGGTATTCTGGTAGATGATTTAGATAAGACAGAACAAAAAATCAAGGAAAGTGGTTTTGATACTTTTAATCATGGTGATTACGAACCAGGTAAACGATTTTATTTTGACCTTGAAGACGGGATTGAAATTGAAGTGGTGAGCTATCAGTAACTCCACTAGGCTCACAAAATTGCGATTTTTGAGCCTTTGGCTATTAATGAGTATGTCCTCACTAATAGCCATCTAGCCCATTATTTTACTGTAGACACCGCAATTTGTTGAACAGCCGCTTTTTGTTGCGACAACTTGTAAGATAATTTAAGTGCCAAAGTACGGTAGATTTGCTGTATTTCAGGACTCGCCTGTTGGTTATACATGAACGGTGTGCCGCTATCCGCTAATTCACGAATTTGCATATTTAACGGCAACTGAGCCAATAACTCTGTTTGGTATTTTTGCGCTATTCGCTGCCCACCATCGGCACCAAAAATGTGAGCTTTGTGACCACATTCAGTACAAATGTGGTAACTCATGTTTTCGACTATGCCCAACACATTAATATCCACTTTATTAAACATCGCTATGCCTTTTATGGCATCAGCCAAAGCTAAGTCTTGTGGTGTTGTCACAATTACAGCAGCCGTTACTGGCATATTCTGGGCTAATGTTAACTGAATATCTCCAGTGCCCGGTGGCATGTCAACAATAAGATAATCCAGCTCATCCCACAGCGTTTCGTTATAAAGCTGCTGAAATGCGCGACTCGCCATAGGGCCACGCCAAATAGTGGCAGAATCCTCATCGACTAAATATCCAATCGACATGGTTTGAATGTCGTTAACAATAATTGGGTAGATGTTTTTATTATCCGGTGACTCAGGTTGCACGTTTTTAGTACCCAGAAGAGTAGGTAAAGATGGGCCGTAAACATCTGCATCCAAAATGCCTACTCTGGCACCTTCTAAACTCAAAGCAGCAGCTAGGTTTATCGATGTTGTGGACTTACCGACACCGCCTTTTCCTGATGCCACAGCAATCACATTTTTGACTAGTTTAGGATTTTGGCCTTTGATAGATGGGACCTGGTAGGCAATTTTGATACTAACCTTATGTTGCTTAGCGAAACTTTCTAACAGGTGGCTAAACTCACCTTTGGCTCCAAGCAAACTGTTACAAACAAAAGGTAAACTCAAACTAACTGACTTACCTGCGACTTCGATATAACCAGACGTTCGCTGGATATCGGCAAAATATTCCGGGATGTTTGTTTGCAAAACAGTGGCAAGATTAAACTGGATATCTGACATAGTGTTCCGAACTTCTAATAAGTGAAAAATGATTGGAATGGGCTAATAATAACCTGACCTCATTTATCTTAACCTATATCAGAAACTCGTTTTGCTTTTAGTAAAAAATAAATTG
>Ga0115567_10000774_pt1 | contig 31563 bp, 38 predicted proteins | sample COGITO_mtgs_1204_2_FD_88679 | JGI IMG/M metagenome (GOLD analysis project Ga0115567, IMG submission 88679) | Pelagic marine microbial communities from North Sea - COGITO_mtgs_120412 | ecosystem: Environmental > Aquatic > Marine > Epipelagic | place: Germany:Helgoland, sampling site Kabeltonne...
ACACACACACACACACACACACACGCACACACACACACACACACGCACACACACACACACACACACAGGTGGTGCGCGAAATGGGTGCTGGTGAGAAAATAGAGGTATGAAAGCATACCTCGATCGGTGTTCGTTGATGGTCCACAACAGAAGAGATACGCTTCCAGCTGTTTCCGGCAACCACCGAAGGGATTGCTCCCATGCTGCCACCAAAAGTTGCACGTACACTCACGCTCTTGCTGCAGCAAAAGTATTCATGCCTCACGTGCAACCATGATATCTGAGGATGCTAGTCGATTGATGACCGCCACCCATCTGGCACCCTGCAGAACGGACAGGCTTCGGCAGTCGCAGAAGGTAAACTGCTCTCTCGAAGTTCCCCGCTGCGAGCACCCCCTCTCTGAACTATTCCCGTTTTTCCGTCTCGTTGTCATTAATTAATAAACGTATCTTTCTCCCTTCCTTCTGCTAGTTCCATCGCACCGCGTCACACCATGTGCTTGGGTTTCTGATCGTGGTCATGAAGCACATCTTCCTCTCGTGTGGATCCTATTGTGTGCCTCCACCCTGCGCTGCTTGTTTTTGTGGTTACCAAGGCCCACTAGACCTATCCCGCGCTTTCACGAGAGGTCTAGTAGCTGAACTACAACGCACTGGTGTTAGGGCCTAGATTCTAGGACCTAGAAAGCCCGTCGCGTTCAAAATGCTTTCGGTCTGCCCGTGTTTTCATGCATAACCTCCTGTGGCTTGCCGTCACTAGATCTGAGATCAAAGACCAGCTGGTCTGAACGGCGCTTGGCACGCGTACCATCTACTGCCCACCCTCGGCAGCCTTCTTGGCTGCGGCTTCAGCCATCCACTGGGCCATGCGTGCCTCAGTCTCTGATTCTTGCTGCGCGCGCTCCGCATCCCTCTTACGGTTCCACTCGATCTGTAAAACCCCGAACTGAGTCAGCATGCCAAGAGCAGGGGAGAATGCGACCAAGCTGTCTCGACGCTTTGCGCGCATTGAACCTGAGGCTGTACTGCAAGAGCAAAACGGCCCATTCACGGGGAGCAAGGAAGGAATAGCGGCCGGCCGAGTGCGACAAACCTGCTCGGGCGTGAGCACGTTGACTGGTTCGGAAACCGGCTTCTTGCCAAAGATGTCGTCAAGGTTGTCCTTGCTCGATCCCTTGGCAGGAGGGCCCCACGATCCTTGCTGCACATTGAAACCAAGTCAAAATCGGATTTCTTCTCACAGCAGCTGCGCTATTCACCGTGAAGACTGAGGCGGGGCGCTGTGCTCACGTGGACAGGCGCAGTGGGGCGAACGTCGGTGATATCATTGCCTGGAATCAACAATGAAATCGCTTGTCAGCGGGTGCGAGAAGAAAATCATGTCCTGCCGATGCGGAGGGTACACAGTGAAAGGCTAGGGAGAACAAAACAGCAATGGGTGAGGGTCCAGGGGTCTTCGACCTGCCAAGTCCTTGACGGCCCCCCCCGACTGTTTGGCGCGCCGGGCCATGTACTCGGCGAAGCTCGCAGGGGCACCCTGATCCTCTGTCGGGATCTTGAGGGGGTCAATCACAAGGCGTCCGCTCCGCGGGTCCCGCGAGCCCTCCGGCATGTCGCCTGCGGGAACAACTCAAGGGTTCATCACTGTGCGCCAAAACACGTGCCCGCTCCTGCTCAGTCGCCGACAGAGTCGGCTTCAAGAGAACAAATAGCAATGCTACATTTCGTACCATACTCAGACTTCCAACCCGTGCCTGCCGCCTGCGCTTTCGCCCTGAACAGCACAACAGTTATCAGTACCCGGCACTCTGGGTCTCTACTCATGGACAGGCCAGACCTTGCTTCGGCAGTGCGCTGCAGCATTTGGGCCTCGATATCATCAGATTTGTTGTACTGCATGCGCATTGAACAGTCAGAATCAAGTAACACTAAATGCGACGTGCATCGCTGAATTTGGCAGGGCTTGTCGAAACACAACCTGGCCGCGGTCGGAGCCCTCGCCAGAGTAGTCTACCTTGGGCTCCGACCAATCAACCATGCGAAGTGAACCACAGATGCCTGCTCAGTCCACATGGTGAGACTCTAACCCACATTCTTCGCTTTTGGACCCCCAAACCTGGCACATCGAGAAAGTGGACGCTGCAAGAGAGGAATCCAGAATCGTGTTGAGATGATCGGGACTTACTGGGACGGGTCACCGGCGTGCGGAGCGGAAGGGAAGGTCCAGTGGCGAATGCCTCTGCAGAGGCAATGCACAGGGCGCCAGCGAGGAAGGAGCGGGCGAACATGTCTTCCTTTTTGATAGGTCGCCTTGTTCCTTCCGGCCCCTAGGTACAAACCTACATGGACCCCTACCATATCAATCCAGTCGACCGCGTCCCCCTGTGATTTAAATGTACCTAAAATGTCGTCTCCGGGTCGACAAGGATTGCCTTCGTTCGCACCTCTAACGAATCAGCATGGATCGGCATGTCGTGCGTGGGAAGCTCCACATCATTGTGGCCACATCGGCGCTGGAGGCCGGCGTAAACATCCGTGGTCTCGACGTGGTGATCGTGATGAGCACCGAACGTTGCAGCCGGGCTTCACTCATTCAACGCATAGGGCGGGCAGGGGAGGGAACCAGGAAAGCCTGCAGTGTGCATCGTTGGGACTGTGGGTGCGGGTGGAGAGGATGGCGACGATGAGGACGCTGGAGAGCTTGAAGCGGCTGAGGAAGAGGCTGATGCCGAGCCAGAGGAAAACGTTGTGCGGCGTCCGATCCGTCACTTAATGCAGCCTTGGGGCTGCCCTACTCCCTCTCTTGGGTTCCACTGCTTCACTTAACGCAGGCCCGGGAGCCTCTGCAGGTGTCTCCCTACTTGCTGTCATTCGGGCTCAAATGCCCATCTGTCGAAGAAATCAGTTTTACTGACAGATCAGGATGTGCCTCCCCCTACAGGTCACTGAGACGACTGCCATGCAGTTTGTCAGCGCTCTCGCGTCCGCTTCTCGCTAGTCTGTATTGAATCATCCGATTGTCTGACCATCTCTCCACCCCGCTTGCCGGTCGCAGAGTCCAAGAGCCACTGCACGTGATCGTCTAGACGTAAGCGCTCATCACTTTGCTGGGCTGTGGCTATATGTATGCTCCAGGAAGCCGCAGCCGCGCCTGCACGCCAGTGGACGGTCAGCACTCGTGCATTCAGCAGAATGCAAGGGCGGCAATGAGGGCGAAATTGTTCATGTCTGCTGCTTCAAATCGCTACGCACTAATGGTCGCGCATTGATCGAGGCTGTTCAGGCTAGCGAGCAGATGCACGTAAGTCATACACCTGCTGCTGCTCTTCGTACAACAGCGCCAAAAAATAATCGTCGTCCACCGCTTCAGATGCAGACACCCAGCGCTCCTGTGGTTCGCCCTAGTCCGAAAGCCAACTCAAAGGTTACATGGTGATCTGGTCGTGAGCAGAGCAAAATTCGGAATGAGATACAGCATACATCACGCCCCGTTACAGTAGCCTCCCAGCGCACCTGACGAGTATATTTGGGACAACAGGGATAGAGGCCTAGGCCGCACCTCAACGTCGTCGTCGAGCTTTACTGACCCCACGTCTGAGTCGTCGCTACCGGAATGATCCTTGACCTCTTTTTGCTGCGTCCATGCCTGCCACAAATCACTCCGTTATCATGTGATCCAAAGCAACAGACCAAAACGATTTCTCGAACCGCCACATTTCGCACACGCGCACACGCACTCACGCACACACGCACGCACGCACGCACACACATACAAAAAAAGAATCCAAGAAAGAAGAAAATATTGCGGCGAACCATGGATGATAGGGTCGCATGATGTTCGACAACAGCTTCGCGGGCGCCTTTCACGAATCCCAGTGGAATGCCCTGGTTTTCTGTTGCAGAGAACACCTCTGCGGTAGCCAGACGGCTGTCACTCGAGCGTATGTCCGTCCTCAGTTGCGACATGTGCTGCGCGTTTTCGCGAGACAACCCGTCTCGTTCGGCGCCATGGACTGCATCTTCCTCACAGGGCTGTCCATCTCTGACGCCTTCTTCTGGTCCACGCTGCTCATTGTTTGCGAGCCCCGCCTGCGACAGCTCATTCTCTGTCTCCAGCGCCCGCACCGCCTCCCACAATTTATCCCGCTCCGCGATCATCTCACGCGCCTGTTGGTCCAATGCTCTCATAACCTCTTCGAGACCTCGTGCTTTCGCCTCTGTCAGATCCACTGCATCCCTGCACGCACTCCAGCCGATTCGCAGTCAGTATTCGCCATGCGGCTGCTCATTAACATGCGTGATAATCCTCGTGCAAGGGACCAAAAAAGACAACGTACCCACTTTTCAATTTCAAAAAGTGAGAGCGCTGCAAACATGGGCTTACCGGAGAAGTTGGACTTCCGACTCGTGGTCCGAATCCAGCTGCTTCTGAACTGCAGCCTCCTCAAACTGCGCCTGAGTCGCTGAGATCTGTGCCCTTTCCAATTCTTGCTCTGATGCGGATTGCATCTCTTTCATCTTACGCTGCAATGACTCATTTTCTTGTCGTAATGCCGCTGCAGCTGTTTCACAGTCCTGTGCTTGAATCTTGGCTGCCTCAGCTCTGTCCACCAGTGATGTACGCCCCACCTCCGCCGCTTGTTTCACCCTCTCCAGCACTTCATCAAGAGCTTCGATCTGATTGTGAGCTTGCTCTGTGTCATGGCGAGCCCTTTCCGCCTCATCTAGTGCCCTGAGCATCTCACTTCGAGCCTCACCAAGGGCCTCTTCGAGTTGAGCAATCTCCTGACCTTTAAAACCCTCTGACCCACTGATGGAATGGGACGGTGACACAGGACTTGATGCGTGTGGAAGTTGGAGTGTCCCCACCCTGGACACTAATTCTTTGCGGACCGCCTCCATCGCCTGTTAGCAGGTTTCAAAGCCTCAGTACCGGCAACTTCATGTCGGTATATCACACGAGAATTGAAAATGCGTGAGTGGGAAGGGTTCACACCCGACGATTACGCAAGGCCAGCTCCCGATTCAACGATGCAACTTCTTCCTGCAATCGTGCAACTTCCCACTGCAGGTCAGACGCTTCTTTGCTTGATGCCTCCCCAGAATCAGCCTGCTCTGCGAAACTGCTTGAATCTCCCTCGCAATCGTCTCTATCACCCACACGAGTTCCAGACAATTCTTCTGAATGTCCTGATGATTTTTCAGTTTGTGTTGCAGCGCCACACATATCGGCAATGCTGTGACACTCCTCAGAACTCTCTGGCGAGTCAACAATTCGTCGCAGCCGTGCGCTCTCCGTCTGCGCGATTCAAGATTGAAAATAAGAGACAGCTAGCTCAATTAGCAACATTTGCCTTCCAAAATAGCAATGATTTAAACAGGATAGCACCTGCAGCCAAACGTACTCTTCTTGCGCTGATCGAATAATTGTCTTCTGGCGATGCCCCTCTCTTTCCTGCGCCTCGCACTCGGCCTGGGCCACTGCTATTCTCGCTTCCAGATCGGTCAACGCCTTCATCTTGTCCTGAAGCTGACCGGTTGTCTTGTCAATCTCTTCTTGCATTTTTTTTAACTCTTCTCGTTGTGTCTGCAACGATTCATCGCCTGATGTACGCTCCTCTGAGAGCTGCTTCACCGCTCGCTGCACTTTCACGTGATCCGCGGTCTGCAGCGCGTATTTATCGGCAAGGTCACGGCGCGAAATCTCCATTTCTTGGATAGTTTTCATCACGCGCGCGCGTTTTTCCTCCAGCACTCCTAACTCTTCAACAAGCGACCCCTGCGTTTCACGCTGTGTCTTTAATTGTTTCGCCAGCTCCTCAATACGCGCCTCCAGCTCGTACGCCTCTGCGCGATGGGATTCCATCGAGGAGAGGCCTGCCTGTGCAATGCGCCACTCCTCACTTAAAGTCTCCACATCGGATGAAAGACGCCAGCGCTCTTCCATGAGTGCCTTCACCTCCTCGCGGAGAGCAGTCGTCTCGCGTCCCAGCTCTGCACGATGGTTGTCATCCTCCTCTCGTGCACGTCGCGAGCGTTCCGCAGTCTCTCCCAAGAGCGCTGCCTCCTTCAATGCAGCATCTCGCACCTCCTTTCCAGCCTCTACCTCAGCTTTCAGCGAAGAGAGCATCTCCGTGACCCTCCCTGCTTCCTCGTGTAGCCCCCGAAGGCTCTCCGCTCGTTCTGCGACTTGCACATCCAGCTTCCGCAATTCTTCACGGTTGGATGTCAACTCCGACCCCAGAAAGCTTTGTTCATTTTCCAGCGCCGACACTTGACGCTGTGCTGCAGACACTCTCTGCTCGCTGGTCTCTTGTTCGAGCTTAAGCGCGCGGACCTGCGCTCCAAGGACTGCCAGCTCAGAGGCCATGCAGTCAATGTCTGCGTCAACTTTCGACACTTGATCGGGTGCAAGAGATGCAGTCCCCAAATCTCCCTCTGTAATCACTACTTCCGCGACATCCTCTTCCATTCGAGTCGTTGCAACGGCCTGCAGGACGCCTCCAGCAACATAGCCCTGCATCCCTTCAAGCTTCTCCTGCAGGAGACGCACCTGGTCGTCCAGGGTGGAATGTAGTGATGCCATTGTCACAACCCCCGCTGCCCTGTGATTGCTGTCTTCACAACCTCCCTCGTCGAGAAGCCCGAGCCGACGTGTCCTCTTGCTTGAATCAAACCTAGGAGCACCACCCGTCAGAAAACCTTTGATTTCTGAGACCAGAAAGTGCTAGGGTCGCCAGGACGCGCTGCTCTACAATAGGTGCGGCGCAAATACGAGCGGCGCTGCAAACACTATTTTACGCTAGAGCGAGTTGGATTGGTACTTGCTGCTTGAAATTGGTGAAGCCTGCCCTGAAGTCATTAGCCCCGCTGGGTCAGAGGCACCGCGCACTTCCGGCCCGGAGTTCTTTCCAGATTCGTTTTGCCCAGTACTGTGGAAGCGCTCCGCGACCTGAAATTCATCCACCGGGGGGTCAGGAATGGAGGTCAGAGAGGTCTCTTGGAAGCTACACCTAGACCCATTCTTTGCTCCCTCGGTAGAATGCTGAGTCAATCCACTTGCGATCACCGAAGGCTTCTGAGCACCCATGTCTCATTCTGCTTCGGTCACAGAGGTTGCGAACAACAGATGTTGGTAGCATTAGCCAAAGGTCAATCGAGTGATGCCCTTTCGGTATGGAATAGACGCTTCCCGTCTCGAAGGCACGTGTGATGGTCGGCGTACCTCGTCAGGGCTGATACGCGAGTTCCTCTCAATCCATGCCGAAACTCCAGCCGCGGATCGAGAAACAGCGCCCGAGGTGCTTGCGAGCGACACAGACGGCCTTGCATCTCTCCTCATTTCCTCTTCAACGAGTGGAGGCTGCCGCACCAAACACGCGTCCTGTGCTGTATCGGACTGAATCAAGCTTGTACCGAGGTCGGAATCCTTCGACTGGAACTCTGACCCTGCGAGAGCATTGTTTTTCTCCCAGGATGAGACGGAAATGGTTGTTGCGAGGGTCTTCAAGCGGGACAACTCCGCGCGAAGAACTGAGTTCTCGCCATGTAAAGTCGCAACTGATCGTCGCGCATTTCCCAGTCGCCGGTGCGACTCCTTCCGTTCGTGTGCGAGGTTCGCCTCCAGCTCGCGCCTGGCTTCATCAAGAGTTGCATGGTCCGCACGCAGTCGAGCCACCTCATGTGACTCGAGTTTCAAAACATCTTGATTTCCTTCGAGCTTTTCACAGTTGACTTGTGAATCCGCTTCATTGGATGATGTCTGGGTTTCACTTTCCGCACCAATCTCTTGGTCCGTTTCCGTATTGAACAGCCCCTCGACAGTCTGATCTTTAACGCTGGCCGATTGCTGGTCCGCCACTGCGTGCCCCCTTCAGGTCAGCTCCTGTGAGTTACTGTGCAATTGAGTGCACTTTTATGAGCACGCAAAATTGGGTTCGAAAAGAGGGGGGGGCTACAAAACTCTGATCATGTCATGATGAGACAGGAGGGATCTCGCTCAGCGGGCAAGTCACCGCGAGCAGTCAGCGCCTTGATGCGCGCTGCACATCGCGTGAGGTCGGATGCAAGCCTCGCCGACTCCGCCTCCGCTGCTTTGCGTGCGGCAGACTCAGCCTCGATCTGCGCGCGTCCTGCATCTGCCTGATGCACCGCCCACTCTGCCAGGCGTACCGCCTTGTCCGCCACTGCCTCAGCTTGAAACAATGCGCTATGAGCTGCCGACTCGGCATCTTTTCGCGCGCAGACAGCAGATCGCAGCTCCTCGCCTAGCTGAGTGGCCCGTTGCTCTGCATCGGCAAGGGCCTTCTGCAGCCGCTGCTCCCGTGTCTCGAAAAGGTCTTGCGTGGCTGCCCGCTCCGCCTGAATGGTTCTGTGCAGCCGCACCTCCGGTAAAGATTTTCGTTACCCGCACACGACTGCAGGCGGGTCTGTTTGGCTTGTACGGGGATACGAACCTGTTGCGCGAATGATGCACGCGCGTCGCGGCGGACAGAGCTTCGGAAAGCGCTTTGATCAGCTGCCGCACAAACAGCTGGCGTCACCGGGGCGCGGCGCAGTGCAGGGTAGCGCGGAAACGGCAGTGCGTACCGGCTGGGTCGCGGCAGCGTGCTTTTCTCGTGAAAGAAGTGCGGCGGCATCTTTTCCGGCTGCACGCGCCACAATTTTGGACAACAGAATCGCCATCTGGTCCAGCGTCGAGTAGATTGGTGCCTGGCTCTGCTGCGGATGGTGTGCCAACGCGCACTGTTCCTTCGCTGTCACCACAAGCTCAAGCAAGCGACGATTGTCCTCAACCTCACCCGTCGCTATCGACGTCAGCGTCACAGCTCGCAACTGCCCATCTCCCCTCTTGGCCAGCTCGAGCGCCACAAGTGATCCCGCCGGCAGCTGCGGCGAACACGCGGCAGCCCACCGCTCCGGCGTCGCAGACCGTCCGTTAATGCGCCGGATCATATCCCCGCGCGACACACCCTTTGCTAAAAATGCTGGCGACCCGACCTGCACATCTGTCACCACGCCGTTCGAGTCCAGAACCTGATGTCCAAACGCGCTTCAGGTTCAAAGACAAGGAACCCTGGGCTGTGGCAGGTCAACGATTCCACGGGTGGGAGCACGGACCAAGCCATGCGTACTACTGCCCCGCGCTGTATTTTTTGTCTTGGCCTGACATGCCGAGAACGATTTGTTACGATCACGAGCTAAGTGCCATGCGAGAGAAGCAGGATAGCCACCGATAACTTGAGGATGGGGTCAGGGCACCTCTGCAAATTCGTGGACCTCTGCTGCCAGCCTCTGTAGCAACCCACCACATTGCTCGAGGCTTGACCAAATGTCATCACCTCCCCCAGGAAAAGGCCCAGACGCCCACGCAGGCGATGGAAACTGCCGAACTGCAGGTCGTCCTGGGGCGGAGCTTGGGGTGTGCGCCTGGCGCACGGCGGAAAGGTCATGGTGCACGGATGACGCTGGGGTCGATGAGAGCCCCGTGACACGTGCTCCTGATGAGCGCGAGGGCATAAAAGATGCCATCTCAACACAAGCTGTCGATGTCACGCCATGTCATGCTCTCCCCCGGACCCCGATCAGACCCTTGGAGATCGTCAACTTTTCAAATGCTCTAAAATTGACTTTCTGATGATGAAAAGCAGTGACAGGAGATAGTTGACTGAAGCTTCACACGCAGGGCGAGAGGAAGCGCGGGATCCATCTGCTACGTTCTCGCGGGACGCGTGCATTTGTGCGTGCGACAACGGTGCGAGCTACTCGAGGAAGTAGCGATCGTTTGCGTTGCTGTGGCAGACAAAGCCGGTAGGCCGGACGCATCAGCGTCAAGGGCGGCGGGGGGGGAGCTGGCGCGGGAGTGCGGGCGCGAGCGGCAGGCAAGATGTCTGCGGGTCAGGTTCAGGCGGGCGCGCCTGGGAATCAGCTGAACCTGCCAAACCAGACACTGTACATTAGCAACCTGAACGACAAAATCAGCAAGGAGCTGTTGCGTCGGGAGCTCTACGTGATCTGCTCTCAGTTCGGGAACGTGCTGGACGTGGTGGCCCTGAAAACCCCGAAGATGCGCGGGCAGGCGCATGTAGTGTTTCAGCACATTACCTCAGCATCGGCAGCGCTCCAGAAGCTTCAGGGCTTCGAGTTCTACGGCAAGGGCATGAAGACAATGTACGGCAAGGGAAAATCAGATGCGGTGGCCAAGGAGGAGGGGACTTTCGTGCCCAAGCACAAGCGGAAGGGCGAGAAGACGGTGGCTGCGCACAAGCTGCCGCCCGCCAAGAAGGGCCCAGCTGCGGAGACGACAGATGTTGAAAAGGGGAAGCAGCCGCCGGCTGCTCAGGAGGCAGAGAGCGAGGACGTGGACATGGCGGAAGGTGAGCCGAACAAGATTCTCTTTCTGCAAAGGCTCCCTGCAGAGGTCAGACCCGAATTCCATCTCCCACCATCTAGTTCACGCGTGAAAGCGCAAATTAACATATTTTTACGCCAGCCCGAACACAAACATCAATCGCTGCGTGCAGCGAAAGATAAACTGAGCGGCAGGCTGCGCGGAAGTGTGGAAGCAGTGATATGTGTGCGGTGTGGGCCAGGTCACCACGGAGATGCTCGAGGCGCTATTTAAGCAGTTCCCAGGGCTATCGGAGGTTCGAATGGTTCCGGGCAAGACGGGGATAGCGTTTGTGGAGTTCCAGACGCCAGCTCAGGCTGGGCAGGGTAAGGACACGCTGCAGGGCTTCAAGCTGACACCGACGAATGCGCTGAAAATCACCTTTGCGAAGAAGGAGACTGCTGAGACTGCGGCGACGTGATATGTGTTGCATGTATGTCTGGATCGGACTTGATGTTTCCCGCTGGCGGCTTAGGATACATTGAAAAGCTCCGAGAGGGGCCGGGTGCCTCGGCACAAGCCTCTGGGTGTGTTGGGGGGGTTGAGTGAGGCTCAGAGTGCCGTGAAAATACAGGAGAAACGCGGTTTAGACAGCATCATGAGCTCAAACAGCATGAAGGGGTAGTACGCGCAGACAGGCACCGCGCGACAGAGCTCAGAAGACCCTTTTACCGGCCACTTCTGCAGAATCCCGGAGAAGGGGCCCTCAGAGCACGCTCCCGACCTTGAGAAAGAAGGCAAGCTCTCGCGCGAATTCTTGCAGTAGGAACTTTGGGTACTAGGGTATGCGACCTAAGAGCCAAGGACTCAGGTGATGACTGATGGTGAGTCCCGGCCGGTCAATTCGGGGAGGTCAGATAAGGCGAGAGCGAGATTTGCAAGGGGCTTGACGACATCGAGGGCATTGCGGGCGATGTCGCCTTGCGGCGGCTCGTACTGCTCCAGATACAGGCGAATCGTAGCGCCAGACACGCCTGTGCCAGAGAGGCGGAAGATGATTCGTGAACCGTCAGCGAAGAGGAAGCGAATCCCTTGATTCTTCGACACGGACCCGTCAATCGGATCCTTGTATTCAAATACGTCAGCGCGCTCGGGCACACGTCCGTCAAGGTCTTGGCCTCGCACCCATGTCGCTTGGCCCTCGGAAAGTCGTGCTGTCATGCCCGCCATTACAGCGTTCGCCCGTTCGGTCTCGACCCCCTCATAGTCGTATCGCGCGTAATAGTTGCGACCGTATTTGCGCCAGTGACCCTCCACGATTTGCGGGATGCCGACAAGTGGCGCGTCTCCACGCGGATTACGGTGCGCGAGAACGGAAAGCCAGGCGAGTACGGCCCACAGACCGTCCTTTTCACGTACGTGGTTCGATCCAGTTCCAAATGACTCCTCACCACAGACAAATGGAGTGAACCGCGCCTCATCCATGAGATTACCAAAGAACTTCCATCCGGTTGGCGTCTCGAAGCATGGGATGTCTCGAGCCTTGCACACGCGATCTAGCGCACCAGATGTGGGCATTGAACGTGCCGCGCCCTTCACTCCACCGGCGAAGAAGGGGATTGCGTCCGCCGCGTGGTCCACGAGCACCGCCAGAGAGTCAGACGGGGTCACAAAAAAGCCCGGCCCAAGAATCATGTTGCGGTCGGCATCGCCGTCTGCTGCCGCTCCAAAGGCCGGCGCTCCAGCAACTTGCGGCATCGCAGCGCCACGAGGGTCAACGCCCATGAGCTCGCACAGCTCGCGCGCATTCACGAGATTTGGATCCGCATGCCCGTGCGAGCGGCTCGCCTTGCCACCGAAGTCTTCGCGGGGAGTGCAGTTGAGCAACGAATCCTCGCGTGCTCCGAGCAGATCTACAAGGATCTCACGTGCATATGGTCCCGTTGCACCGTGCAGTGCATCGAAAGCTATCCGCACATCTGCGCGTCCGACGAATGCTTTGAGCCGCGGCAAATCGAAGCAGGACGAGAGCACGGCAACGTAGTCTGCAGTCGCGCTGAACACCTCTACCTTGACCGTGCACCCACCCGCACCTTGCACCTTCACTTCTCCAACCGTATCAAGATCTACCTGTTCTCACCCGTTATCAGCAGTGGTTGCAGGCCGCGCAGAGCTGCGAAGGGGTAGGGGTCGATGCCGTGGGGAATGCGACAGCCTCTCGGATTGTAGAGATGCTCTTGGTCTTGGTGAAAATCAGGTCAGTCAGCTGCCGAGGGAAGAATGTTCAGACATTTCTCGGCCGTACAAGAACGCCCTTCGGATCGGCTTCGAAAGTTGATCATCGGGCGCCAATCAGGGGGGAGAACGCCTGGGCGGGCACATACAGACTCTGGGGCAGGACCGCCGTTCTCACAATTATACTTGATCCCAAAGTCCTCGTCTATGCCACCAGGATTATGGCTTGCAGTAAGGATGAAGCCTCCGAATGCCTTGAAGCCACCCTCCCGGTTGCGGATCACCGCAGAAACCGCAGGCGTAGAAAGCAATCCACCCTGGCCAATCCAGATCCTGCGCGCCGCGCCTTTACTTAAGGCCCTCGTCCTATGAAGATGATGCGGTAAATGAATGCGCTGATTGACACTTTGAGCGGGCGTGAGACCGCTCCACCCCATTTGCGACTGCGATGCGCACGATGAGCTGGATCGCCTGCGGGAGGAGCGCGCGTGGGCAATCGTTTCGTCAACCAAAAGAAAAGACGACTCCGACAGTGAGTTCACAAGCCTACTGCTTAAATTATGAGGGCGCAGTCTGCAATGGTATCAAGGGACCTCGCGATTATAATAGCGACCATCGCCAGAAATGACTAGCGTCCCCCCTGGCTCCTGGTCGTGCCATCAAGTGCGAAGTTAGATGTGGGCGGTGCTTCATGCCTAAGAGTCGTAGCAGAAACTTTGGGTGATCACCTTGCCCTGAGAAGCAAGTGCATCAAAAGTTGCTTGAACGAAGTTCGCGAGATAGTTCCCCTGTCGGAAAAGTGCCCGGGTCAAGAACGCACCATTCACTCGAATTTGGTTTCACGACAGGTCTGGTATCCGTGAGGAGCAAGATCCAGAGTCTCAAAATGAAGTATGAGGCAACTGGTCATGCAATCTTGTTCTCAGAACCGTTCCAAGTTCATGAAATGCATGCCTCAAACTACGACACTGCCCTGCTACATTGGCCCCCAATTTGCGGACGGTGACAACACACAACGCTTCGTCATCAGCCGGATCAGCAACCGGGTCACGGGAATGAGAGTGCACTCTTCAGAATGATGTGGAATCCACGCTATTAGCCCCCTAGTTGTTAAGGAGGGAAGTTGATAGCAGGCCAGGGCAAAGCTGTGTTTGTGGATCACATCTCACGACTGAAGCGAATAACCACTAAAAAGCAGGCAAAGTGCTAACCTCCATAAACGTGCGGGTCTTCTTGCGAAGCCCCGAGGTACCAGGCTTCTGGCCCTCAATTGGAGCAGTCTCCCTTAATGTCACTGCAAAGGGGTCAGACATCACGCCGTCGGCTCGAACGTGGCCCGATCTCTCTCTTTCTCGACCCCCCCAAATGCACAAATCGAATCGATTTGTGATATGCATTCGTCACAACTCTTTTGAGTCCTCTCAAGCCCACAACTGGGCACTCGCCACCCCAGGGGCGGGGCGCAGGGTCTCCGTGCCCATCGCTTACCGAGACCCTCACCGACCATCGCTACCTGGGTTGCAAAGTTGTGCCTGGTTTGATTTGTTACAAAGCCAAGGCGCCGGAATCTGGCGCCTCCCGGGTGCTCCGAGATCTCGCACGCCCCGACGGGGCGCTCAGCTCAGCCAAATCTTCAGCGCACTTACGCCGGATACCAACCTTGGGGCAAGACGACTCTCGCTCGATAGCGCCTGCAAAGCGATCTTTTGTCGGCTGTCTGGCCCTTCCCAGCTGCCCTGGTCGTTGTGTGACTAGTTCGGTGATCCGGAGGCCGCGAGCATTGTCAGGGGTTAGAGGGTTCCCGGCGAGACGTCGGAGAGGGAACACGGGCGGTTTAAGGTTGCTCTAAGAATGCTTGGCCGGGCGTGGCGTCAGACAGTGCTCACGCTGGCTGTGATATCCCTTGCTGGTGGCGGGGACGCCTCGGAAAACATCTGGAATGGGCATCAGGCAGCGCGCATGTTTCAGTTGGGAGCACCCGAGTCACACTCTTGTGCCTGGCTCTCGCCACGCTATTCAAGTATGCTATGTAACTTCTTGACGCAGAGGACCCTGCATCGGGTTGGTGTTGATGCCGTGGTGGCGTCATCGCATTGCGTGTGCGGGACTGCAGCTCCTTGGTATGCACAGGGCGGCCGGGTGGCGAACGCCTGGCGTCAGCGGTCCCGGTTTACAAGACTGGAGCTTAATGGGCGACTTGGTAGCATGGGTGATTCGCCCCTCGACACAGATTTTGGTGTTGAGTCTGGGGCGGGAGAGTTGGAGGAGGAGCTCTTCCCGGATATTGGCGAGGCGGCCGATGAAGAGGCTATTCTGGACCAGATATCGGAGCGAATGAAGCGCGGTGTGGAATTCGTCAACAGATCTGTGGAAAGTTCGGCTTTCATGTCGCCCGGAAGTGCTGGAAACGGCTCTGTGGTGGAGCGGCTCGTCGAAGAGGTAGGCGGAAGACCCAGTCACAGTTGGCTTCACATGACCGAGCCCTGATCGCAGCTCTGACAGATGCTTTGCACATTGCAGGCTTTGCGTGCTCCTACTGGTCGTGCGATTGATGAAACAAAAAAATTTGTTCTGCCAAAACCATTTCGCCCGTTGGTAAGCTCCTTCAAAAGTCAGCAGCTTCCTTGCTGCCTAGTGTCCACGCGAACACATGTCCGTGCGAACATGTTACATACAATCCTGCTAGAGTGCATCTAAGCTGATTGTGTGGCAGCGGGCATTGAAGGACGGGTCGGCAACGAAGGAAGTTTTGGGAATTAATGCGAATGATAGGGACCAAATATTTGAGGACAGCGCTGAGATCGCAAGCACTTTGGAGAGCATTTCACTTGGTGGACTCGGTGGATGGCAGCCTGGAGCACAAAAGGAACGTGGAGCAGTGCGAGCAAGGGCAAAAGAAGAGGAGCGGGCGGCAGCAGCAGCAGAACTAGCTCGAGTGGCGGACGCAGGGGGGCGATTTGATTTGGAACTGTCAGCGCTACGGGAGGAGGAGGATCATATTGTTGGCGATCCGTTGCGACAGCGCGCGCGTGCGGCGCTTGAGGCACGCGGTGCTGACCCTGTGGAAGCGCTTCTTGCAACTGAGCGTCTTCGGGCATCATCATTTGGTCCCGAGTGGCCTGCTATGCTGGACGCCCTTGCTTCTCTGGGACTCGATGGCGGAGCAATGGCACAAATGCTTGTGCGGTACCCCTCACTCCTTACGCTTGCTGCTGCACGTCTTTTTCGTATCGCTGGCTTCCTGCAGGACGATGTAGGTATATCATGCAAATCGGTTCGCTACATTCTTTCGCGTCGTCCTTCGCTCATTGCTGCGCCTGTGGATGGACTGCTTGGCCTCCGCGCATCGGCTCTTGCACTCCAGCGGCTGGGTGTCGAAAAAGGAAACCAGCTGCGGAACCTGGTCGCGACCAACCCAGGTGTTCTAGCCATAAGTGCACGGCAAATGGAGCGCGTGTCGGAGGCTGTGTGCATCTTCTCAGGGGGGGCAGAAACCGACGGGCTCTCGCCCAGCCGACTCGGCCCCTTGATTCGTAAAGCGCCATGGATGCTGCTCTACGACGCTGATGAGGAAATTCCAGCGGTGTTGGAGGCTCTGCAGTCGCTTGAGAACCTCGACATTGATCGTGTGCTACGCTCATTCCCAGATGTTCTGGGTTTAGATGTCGACGCGCAGGTTTTGCGCGTTTTCAATACGCTTTTGGGTATCGGACTCGAAGTGGAGGATGTTGCCGCAGTGATTGAATCTTTTCCCCGCGTGCTCGGGGCCTCGGTCGACGTGCAGCTATTACCTGTCATCGAATATTTGCAGCGTGAACTGGGCATCTCTCGTGCGGATCTCTGCAAAATCGTGCGTGCTTTCCCAGCAACTCTGACTCTCGACGTCGACGCCGACATCTTGCCGAAAGTGCAGTTTCTTCGCGACATTGGGGTGACAAATGTCGGGCGCATTGTGACGCTTCTCCCACCTATCCTTGGTCTTGATGTGTCTACGCAGCTGATGCCCAAAATGCGATTTCTGGACAAAGTCGGACTTTCAGCCTTCGACATGGCGCGATTTCCGCAGTTCTTCGCTTACCCACTCCAAGAGATCATTCGCCCTCGTCTCCTCTTCCTCGCTTACCTCGAGATTCCCTTGACCTCAAAACCTCTCGAGTGGCTCATAGCACCAACTGACAAAGATTTCTGCGAGCTTACTCTTGGAGGCGTCTCCGTCGAAGTGTATGAGCGCTTTCGCTGCGCGCTCCCACCCATCGAAATGCCACCGCCGCCGCGGCGCAAGCGTCAATCACCACGCGATTCTAGGCGGGCTTCGGTTGCTTTCTCACGAGATTCGCACGCTTTCATCTCGCTCCAACTCAAGGGAGATCCGCGCTACCCAGGTTACAAGCGCCGTCTCCGCGCACTTCTGGAGGCCATGGGTGGTGGCAGCATGCGTTCAGGTCGCGAAATCTGGGACTCCGAGAAGGAGGAATGGATCTGGGAGGGCGCTGGCGAGTCGCCGCTGAACTCTCTCATGATGAATTCGTCTAAGAGAAAAGCTGACACCAAGGTGATGCCCTAATACCTCGTGCCGTACCAGCCGAAATGCTCTGCTCGCGACATTCAGCACAAACCTATGCACGGAAGCCCGAAAGCTACATCACATTGTGCCCTGTAACATGAAAACTCTCGTGCGGTTGCAGGTGGGATCGGCGTTCTTGACGCCTGATGGAGGTGAAGAAGCCAGGGAAGTCGATGGTAGTTCAGGGGCGGATGGCGAGTCGCTGAGTAGGAGTGCCCGGGTGGGGCGGATAGGCTCAATTAGCGATGTTCTTGGAGAAGAGGGAGAGGTTGGTGGAATGGGGGGGACCGCAGGTGATGACGGTGAAGGGGTCACGCTTCTCTGAATAAAGCAGAGAGCAGTTCGCAGCATGCGTTCCTGATGAATTATACATCGATGCAATCCAAGTTGTTTCCAGCAACTCAAGTTGCTTTCAGTCATTTTCAACATGTGGGGGTATGTTGGCGTGGAGACCGTGTCAACAGCTCGACATTATACCCGATCAACGACGCGTATGTGGCACACCGTTTAAATTTTAGGTCTTCAAACTGCAGCTGACCTAGCTAGTCCACCCTTGTAGTGCATCTCTCGCTCGTAAGTCATCAATATCCAGAGATTGGAGAGACTGAATAAAAGAGGGAGCAAAGTGACAGGAGTGAGCAAGCACTTTCAAGGCACTTTGAGCAGGTACAGTCACAGAATGGGGCTACTTGTACAGCTTCTCGCTTGATTTCATGGTGAGCTACTGGTCAACTGAGGTCAGATTGTTTTTTTTCAGAGTCCGGATTCTGGAAGGCTGGCGCGCGGCGCTGCTCCGGCTGTCGCGATGGCGCCTGGATCAGGGCAGGAGCCTGATGCGGAGGATCGAGCTCTTTTGGATGCGGGTCTCACGCAGTTTGACCTCGATGAGCTGCGGACGGAGTTCTTCCTGCCAAATACGACGATCCAACATTACATCAACTCGTTCCGCAAGTACGACAAGGACGGGTCCGGGGACATTGACCTCGACGAGCTGAGTCAGCTCCTTCACGATGTTGGCATCAAGCTTCCCGAGGCTGATGTGGACGACATGATGAGCATCGTCGATACTGACGGAGGCGGCACAGTGGGCCTAAGCGAGTTCATTTATCTCATGGCAGATCCTGACGGGCCGCTGGCGAAAGCAATCAATGGACAGGATGGCCTCGTGGATCCTCGGCAGGCGCGCCTCAAACGCGGCTACAAGGAGGTGCAGCGCAAGCGGCGTGATCTCTTTGCCTCCCGAAGAGTTCGCCTTCAAGGCCGTCTCAGATGTCGCAATCCAGGGTTCCCGGCCGACTCAAATGTCGGGCGCCGAGGATGGGCTGGCTGCGTAGGGGTCGGTGCAGTCTCATGCAGCGAGGAACTGCCCGATATTGTGCCTAAAGCAAGATTTGCTCGTTCCCATGTGCGCTTCAAAGATTCTTGGTGTTATCGTGCTTCAACAACTAGCTCGGTGCTAACGCCGCCTCGCTACACTGCAGGACGGCCTGTTGGTCGCGGCGGCAGATGGGGGAGGTCGTGTTGTAATCTTTCGGCGACGCCCAACATGGGAGCATGCTAGGGTCAAAGAAAAGAGCGATTCGGTTGGCACAGACAGCGCGGTATCGGATCCTGCGGCAGCGAGAGCGTGGATGCATCAGCAGCAAAGCGTTCTACTTCCGTCGGTCACGAAAAGTGAAGGTTTCAGGTTGACCGCCCTAATATAGCAGTGTGGGAACCCTGGTTGTGTGCAATGCATGCATCTGTGTGTTGCTTGGCTGGGCGTGACCATATGTCGGCTTTCACCTGGGGGAACAGGGACCGAAGTGCGGACTTCGAGTTGGTTGCGGTGCTCCAGCATCTCAACCGCGTGCGCTGTTTGGCATGGAGCACGCGAATCGAGGCCCCCGTACTAGCCTGCGGTGGTTCTGATGGGCGTGTTTGTGCATGGCGGCCACTCGGTGAAGGACGTTTACGGATAAAGCTGTCAGCGGCGTTTCTGCGGCGGGTGAAACAAGGCAAGGAGGAAGTGTACGCCGTTCTTTCACTCGGGCGGCAATTCTATATTACGCCTGATGCAGACATTGAGCGGGAGGTGCTAAGATGCTTGTATTTTGTTTAGGAATCTAAGTTGGCCTTCACCAAGCAAGCTGCAGTGCAGGCACCCTTATCAACGCTGAGGACTCACTGTCATGCAGGTTTCGTGGGAGGGGGAGGGTGATCATGAGTTTGAATTTGAGTGCTATTCGGCGATGGAACGCTTGTCAATTATTCTTTATGTCAAGGTAAGCTGTAATTTGCGATTTGTGACAATGATTTTGAGGCCAGCTCGTGGAGTCATGCAGTCGCGATCGAGTGTATCAGCTCAGTTGCTTGCTGAAATCGCCCGTCCATGGCTTTTTCAGGACAAGGACATGCAGAAAGAGTCACGGCGACAAGCGAAACTAGACGAAGAGTCCGACGGGATCTCTCGGGTAGTTCTGGCCCAGTTATGCCATCATTGCTGAGGATCGATCACGGCAGCTTGTCTGGGTTTCTGTATTTGTTTCTTCTACATTCAGTGATATTTTGTGCGCTGAAGCTTCCATTTGCTCTCCCATGTTAGACGGCCAGCGAAAATGCAGCATTAGATCGCGAAAGAGCAGCAGCAGAGGCAGAAGCAGCGAAAAAAGAAAAGTTGGTTGGGAAGGGCGCGGTTGGAGCACGTATCGGAGATCGGGTGACGGTGTCCAAGTCTTTTGTGAACGATCATTGGGTTGATCCCTCTGGCGGTCGGGTCGGGACTATCACTGCGCTTCACACTGGCTGCTTGGAGGTCTGTTGCACATAGAAAGCACCTCATCTGCCAATTGGTAGATTGGCAATGCATGGACAAGTAATTGAAGTCCGTCTGAAAGGGCTTTTCGTGCAGGCGACGGTCGAGTGGGACGTTTCACCATCAGACAACACTGGCAAGCGGGGGTTTGGCTTCGGTATGCGGCAGAGTGTTGATGAGGAAATGAATCATCAGGTGGAGATCTCCAAAACAGGCAAGACGCAGCGAGAAGCGACGGTGAGATTCCACTGCAAACGGGATCGCTAAAATTGCTTTGCATGCGAAGCAATTTTGCGGCGTGCGTCGCTCGCGAAAGACTTGCTCGGAAGGACTGCTTCAGACGCATTCGTTCTGAGGCATCGAAAAATGCTGAGAATGTTACAAATTTAGTCGCTGACCTCCCATGGCAACATTTTTCAGGAACACGCACAAGGCGAGAAAGTAGCAGCTGAAAGCCCGAGTAGCCCCAACTCTTCGGAAAACGAACAAAGTGAATTCGTTCGTGACAGTTCAATGGTCGAAGAAATTCCACCGAAGACGTTCCCCTCAGCGACGCCTGGCACATTACCAATCGGACTTGGTTCGAGCGGGCGTGTCGGTGATGGGAGGCAGGTCTTTGCGCTGGCGCTGCACAGTCGGGCGATCTCGCGCGCATCAATGCATGTTTTGAACCTCGCACGACTTACCGAGCTATCCGAGAACGGTGAGGGGGGATGGATCGAGACCGAGGCAATTGTGCACCATGAAAAGAAGGACCACGGAAGATCGCTTGGGGAGGACATGGAATCTCAGGCGAACATCTCAGCCAATGAAAAGGCTGAGCTGCCCCGATATTCTGGCCGCCTCAAGGTTGATTAATCCCTCTTGGACTTGTGCCAGGATGGATAGATATGATGATTACAAAAACAAATCCAAAAATGAAGTTTTGATCTGCCCATTTTTAGGAATCGCACTAATTTATCCTGCTCGGTGTTTGTTCCTAGGTGCGATCAAGTTGGGTGCGATATCCGGGAATATGGGAGCGCATCAGCGTCTCGGGCGACACCGAACGGCCCGAACGGCATGAGGATGAGGTCAGGAAGTAAACTGGTTGTTTTTACATTGTTTCGCTTTGCCCGGTGGTATTATCATGTGGTTTGAGGTCAATAGTTTGACCATATATGTGGTTTAGGTGACTGGCGTAATGTTCTGCGCCCGTCCAGACGGCGAAGCACAACTGATCTCCTGTTCTTTAGACAAGCGCTGCAAATTCTGGGATCTTATGTGGGAATCTGATGTGACCCTGAACCCAAGCATGCTGCTTGACGTAGAAGGTGTTCAGCGTGGAGTGTCCCAGCGGCTTCAAACGATCTTTGCAGGAAGCGCACAAGCGAGTGATGAAGCTGAAACCGAAGACACTCGATTAGCTGCCAAACTCGCCAACATCGAGAAGTTAAAATCAGGGGGTGGACCAGGTCTTCTTCGCCGCGCGAGTTCGAAGGTGAAATCTTTTTATCAATGCCTCTTGTTTACATATATCGAGGAGCCTCAATGATCCCAAGCAAGTCACGTTGGTGCAAATTTGGTGCAGGGTGTGTTGGAAAGAAAAGGTTCTTCTGCATCTCTGGATCGGAAAGGTTCCATATCAGTACTCGAACGGAAAGACTCCATACCTGCTCTAGATCGAACGCAATCAATATCAGGATCTGGTGATGTCGGCAAAGGGGAAGCGGGCGCTGATAAGCAGAGGCTTACAGACGCATATTCATCCTCGAGCGCAGCTGCCAAGAGTTCAGTCATGGAGTTCAATGGATCACCTGCAGCAAGGGCAGAAACGACCACTTCAGAGCAAGAAGAGACCGTAGATAATGAGGATTCAGACGGGGTTGAGGAAACCGCGAAGAACGGCACTCCTGGCTCTGAGCAAATCTTTGAGAACGACGAAGAGAGGGTTGCCTCTCAGCTGCGAAAACGGGTGCTTGCAGAGGAAAAGCTCGAAACACGCTGGGCTGACTTGCGCCTTCAGGCGCAGCGCGGTACGCATCTTCAGGCTGGTGAACTTGTGTGTCTGATGGAGCTACAGGGGCTACAAACGACCCTGCCTAGTCATGTGGCCTGGCGTGGCGGATGCATTCGCTTCGCAGCGATGGGAGCATCCGAAGAGCCAGAGGACGAGTACGCCATTCGAAAAAGACCTTCCTTTTCCAAGGCACAATTTAGCTCCCGAAATCAGTTGTTTGCACAAAGTCTGCTTCGTAGAAAGGTTGGATCTTTTGTCCCGTAAGATGGTATGCGCCAACGATCCGCGGATGATTTTCAAAAAGACTTCTGGTCTCTTTCTCAAACAACAATAAACCCATACGCAGGCGGCAAAGGTTGCGCGAATTCTGACGCACTTCAAAGAAGAGGATGAGGACCCAGGGCCACTCCAGGGCTCAGGCTTCGGACGGCAGCCCTCCGTCTTGAAGCGCCTTGATTCAAGTCAACGGATGCTCAGAATTCCTAGTATTTCAGAACACGAGGAGCACACTGCAGACCATGACGCAGGTTCTTCTGCTAGCCTTGCTGCGGGCAAGGAAAAGGAAACAGAAAGGAGGCACACGAAAGAGAAACACGGAAAGGTGAAGAAACATGAAGCTGCTGGACGCCATGCGGGGATGTTCCGGCAGGCCACACACGGGGAGCTATTGCCCGGGGAGGAAGACACCGCCAACCAACGTAAGATCGAGAAGTTGATTCGCGCTCCAAGCCTTTTACAGCGCTCTGATTCGATGAAAAAGGAACCCAGGACGGCAGTTCCTGCCCTTTTGAGGTCAGGCAGTGGAAAGCTTTCCTTCAAGGCTGCAATTCAAAAAGTGCGGAAGGTTACTTCTCTGCTGACTCTGATGAAGTCGGGCTTGGCTCAGAAAGCTGGTCTCGACAAGGAAGATCCAGTGACTGCGGATGGCGCAATGGACTCAGCGTCACGCCTGCCACACATGCTTTATCTGATGGGCGACGATGGGGATGTGCATTGCTTTCGTCACCGGAAGCCGAAAGACCTAGAGGCTGTGACTGCCCGTTGGGATTTTGTTGCCAAGATTGATAATGCAGCAGGTTGGCCTGGTGCAGCGGATGTTCATTTTGGCTGGCCGCCTATCGCCGTCTGTCCAAATGACATGGCAATGGTCGCAATCGCATGTGAGACCAGCGTCGAGCTATGGAACATGTTCGAGTCATCACGAGACCATCGCATTGAGTGGATCCAATATGCCTCCCTGAAAGAACATTTGGACTCGGTGCGCGCTATTTGCTGGCGCTCGGACTCGCGCCTTGTTGCTTCAGCGGACCGCTCGGGAGAGGTAAAAATTTGGGCACGCGGTTCGGACGAGGGCGTTTGGAAGGTCCAACGTGACTCTTGTGGCTCGGGTGGATGGCTCTGCGTGCAGACCATCGCTGTCAAGGCGGATCCGGAGTTTCTGGTGGACGGAGCAGGTGGCACAGGGGACATCGAGCTCTACTCGGTGCTTACCCGCGTATACCTGCTGTGCTCAGGCAAAGGACACTGCGCTTGACGTCTCTAGGAGTTTTGCCTGTCTGAAGAGGCATATTCATGGTTGTGCAGGCTTCTCCACTTGGACAGAGAGAAGAGCTGAGCGAAGACGACGAGGAAAGAGTCGAATCGCCGCCATTAGATGGAGCAAGCTTGCCCTCGGCCTTGGTCAGTCCCCCGCCGCGCGCGATTTCACCGTGTCGAGCGAGCAAGGTGCTGACACCGATTACAGTATTTCGAATAGATTCGTGATTCGTGACAAGTGGGTGTCACTGCGCAGGACCACATAGCTAACTCCTCAGAGACCGCACAACGCGACTCTACAGTCTCTTTCAAGCGCGGTAGCCGGCGCGGATCGAATGCACCCACACGTGTCTCCGCGGCTGTGTCAGGCAAGAGTGCGGGTGAAAATCTCGACAGGTCCACGGCGTCGCATGCGCAAGCTGGTAGCAGCGCTGGTGTGGGCGCGACTAGCAGGCTTGTGGACGCAGATTCGCGGCAGATCAAATTGGGAGCGTCTGGAGCGCCTGATGATAATTTTTCGGGATTCATCCGCGAGGATGGCGCTGTGCCATGGGACGGAACCCAAGGTGATGTGCAGTGCCTTACCTTCGGTGTGGGACCGCTGAGAGATGTGCTCTTCGTCGGCGCCCATGATCAGGTGAGTCGTCTTCACCACCCGAGGGCTTCTCTGTGTTCCCGGTTGCGACCGCTTCCCGTCATTCAAAGGTGCGGCTCGTGCGCAGTCGCTGTACATGTACGACACGGCGGGGCTTTGTACCCGGCAGCCAAACAGTAGGCGGCGGTAGATTCGTTGTGGGGAAAATCGGGTTCGGTAGATTGAAGGAGGAAGTACAGAGATCATGAAGCGGGCCATATTCGGGCAGAGCTTACTACTAATGCACCCGCGGAGTCAACCGTCGCCTTAGAAACTGGGATCGCAGCAGCGAGAAGGATCGGTACCAGAGGTGCGAAAGGAGCTCTGGCCTGATTCTCTTCTGGTCAATCATTCGGGCTTTTTTTTCTGCCCTCAACTTCAGCCCTCAACTTTTCGGCGGCCTAGCCAGGGTAGCATCGTCCTGGCTGGCTTCACTGTTGTGAGTAGAAAACCTCTGTGGTCCGCCATGCCCAGACGCTTGCAAAAGAAGAGATGGTCAGCGACCAGCCGCGGATCTCAAGTGTGAATGTATTCTTGTGTTTCGCCGCGACGGAGCGGCGGAGTATGACGCTCCGAGTCAAGCGGGGAATTTCCCGGAAATGCTGCAGGTGTGTTCGTGTTGCACTAGCTGTGCTGGTGCTCATGAGTGCTCAAGGTTCCTCTCATGCAGCCAACCGCGCAAAAAAGGCGCGTGAACGACAATTGCAGTGTGGAGAAAGCTTTGAGGATGCACTTCGCTCTGCTGAACGATTCAAAAAATCCCGTGACATGCAGATGGAAAGAATGTGCTTGGAGAGAGCACTCGAGATAGAGGATGAGGCTGTGTTTCCGATGGTAAGGCTGGCAGATTTGCAACACAGTGATGGGAAACTATCTCAGGCGATGGAATTGCTGGAGATGGCATTGCAGCTGGACCCGCACTCCACCGCCGCTCACGGCAGCGCGGGCTCGGTCCTGTACACCTTGAGACGGATCCCAGAGTCTATCGGCCATTTCAACAGGGCGGTGGAAGGGGATGTTGCTTCGGCATCTGAGAATCTGCCGCAGCTGCTCAACAATCTCGGCCTGGGCCATGCGGCGCAGCGCGATTACACACAGGCAGCCCGCGTGTATACGGCTGCCCTCAGACTGCTTGGTGGTGCCGCCCCAGCAGGGGGACGTGCGGCGTCCACTTCCAACATGGTGTTGAGCATCCTTCTCAATCGTGGCAACGCGTTCGTGGAGGCTAGATCTTTCAAGAGAGGCGCCGCAAGCTACCGGTCCGATTCCGAACCCTTGCGCTGGGCTGGATCATCTTCTGCTGCTCGGCAAATCAATAGGCCTGCTCACGCGCAAACCTGACTTTTTGGTTTTATGCTTGAGCTCAGTGCTGGTAATCTGCAGGGCATTGCTTGCACTCGCTCCGCAACACGCTATAGGACACTACTCGCTTGGGCGTGCATGCGACCGTGCGCGCCGAGACGATGCTGCTCTTCAACACTTCTCGGCACTTTCCTTACACTGACCCGTGGACCATGTCTGGGCGACTCCTCCTTGCCTTGCAGTCTTGACCATAAAAGCCTAGCGTGAACCCTCACTTCCTGTGAGCACGTTGGCAGCGCGCTACGGCACTGCAGCCAGACCTTGCCCAGGCGTGGAGCAGTACTGGTGCCATTTTGCTCTCTCGTGGAGACCATGTTGCGGTATGTCAGTGCAAGCTGCAACCCAACTTCTCGTGTTGGAGCCTTTTGTGCGATAACGAGCACTCCGTGAGAGCTAAGAGGGTCCGGGTTGCGAGAGCAGGCAATCTCTGCGCTTGAAAGGGCGACAAGAGTGCGGGACGATCCTAGAGACTTGAGTCTGCTTGGTGATGCCTACGGTGATGTTGCGAGGTATCGCCCACTTCTGCGCCGCGAATGCTCTGCAACACGTGATTTTCTTGCCTACCCCGTCCTTGCAGATACGAGGATGCAATGTCTACATACGATCGCGCGCTCGACTCCGCAGAGCAGCGTACAGGGCGACGATTCCACCCACAGGAATTTGTCATGCATACCTCATTCCGAGCCACGGGTTTAACAGCGTCGAGTAAGAAGGGCTCGTGCTAAAGCGGCGTCTCGACGCGGGGCGTTGAGCTCGGCAGGCACTCTACTCGACGCTTCACTACATGATACATACGTGTTCATTTGCACGTCTCACGCGTGCCTGCCGGGGGCTTGAGGACACCATCAATTGGGAGCTTTCGGCTGGAGAGGAAACGGGTATCACGCCGGTTCGTCCCTTTCCTGTTGTGCTGTCAATGCCGGCGCGGCTTCTGCCCCAGCGCATGCTTGAGGTCGGGATGTGCAGATGGAAGCGCTCGTGCTGCTCGGAACGTACACTGACCACCGACTTCTACTGCGAGTGTCGCACAATTTCGCCCTGCGTTCAATGGGTCGACTTCTCGCTGCTGGCACGATGCGCTTCACGAGCCAACCGCTCCGCTCGCGCGGGCAGCGTCTACGGCTTGGGTATATTAGTGGCGGGCTGCGAGAGCACCCAGACGGGAAAAATTTGCAGGGCGTCTTTGAGCGACATGACCGCACGCGACTGGAGGTGATGTGCTTTAGCCTGAAGCGCGATGAGGGTACAGCAGTCCAGAAACGTCTTCAAGCTGGTTGCGAGCGCTGGTTTGACTACACTGAGCTGTCAAACGAGGCCGCCGCGCGCGGCGTGAACTCTGCCGGTGTGCATGTGCTACTCGACGTGAACGGGTTAGTCAACGCCCAAAGGTTTCCAAAGGTTTCTGGGCTTAGATTGCGTTGCATTGGTAGGGTCATGAATCATGTTGCGTTGTGGCCCTTAATGCTCTGTGTGCAGGTACACGGGAGAGGGTGTTCGGTCGCAGCGCAACATTATCCTCGCTCTCACGCCCGCGCGAGTGCAGATCAACTTTTTGGCGTGGGTCGCTTCGTCCGGCGCGCCATTCATGCAGTATGCTCCACTTTCCCCCGTATCCTTGAAATCAGCGAGCAGTAACGTGTCTTGTTCGCTGATCGGGATGCAGGTACATTGTTTCTGACTCTGCTGCATCTCCACCTGAGTTCGAGTCCGACTATTCGGAGAAAATGATGCTGTTTCCTCACTCTTATTTTCCCACTGACCTACGTCAGTCGGGTGGGAGCACCGAGCTGGATACACAGAGCCGTGTTGCGACGATGAGGAGGATTGGATTGCCCGAAGATGTCCCTTTGCTGTCTGGTTTCAACCAGCTCTGGAAGATCAACGCACCACTGTTTCGTTCGTGGCTTGAGATTCTCAATGTCACTGGACCTACAGAAAGCCACCTGTGGCTTTTGAAATTTCCTGAAGTTGCCATACCGCAGGAACGCCCTGTCCCGTAGACTAAATCACTTTCAACATCACATTTTCAGCCTGTTTCTTTGACTCGAGCGCCATCGGGGGTGCTCACCTTCCGTGCGTTAATTTGTCTTTGCAGCTCAAGAAGCTTGCTTCGAAATTCGATACGCATGAGCTCAACAAGAAGACAGGTAATTTCCCGTCTCCATTCCCTTCTTTTCATTTCTGGCTGTAAGGAACCTCGTGCTAGAAGCCAGAGCAGCATTCTACATTGTGGCTCGTGACAGCTTCGGGTTGAGTTTGTGCAGGCGTCGCGGATCGAATCTTTTGGACGAATCTCTTTGATCAGGAAGAACATCTGATGGTGTGTCATCACTTGCATCACAATTCGTGATAATGGAACCTTTATGTAGACCGGGATGTCGGTAGCGCCCTACACTACGTTGGATCCTCTGTAACAGGCAATGAGCGCGCAGATCAAGTCTTTCGCAATGCTTCAGCTCGACACAGACATCTACTGCGGGCACACCTCGAGCGCCGATATACTGTGGGCAGGAGTGCCAATCCTTTCTCTTCCCGGCATCAAACAGTCTTCGCGCGTTGGGGCCTCTCTTCTCCGTGGTACATCTCCCTACCCCAGCGCGCAACCTTTGAGGTGATCTGGAGTACTCAAGCTGCATATCTGTCCACAGGTCTGCAGATAGACAACTGTCTGCTCGTTCGCTCCCATTCCGACTATGTAAACGTTGCTGTTGCGGCTGTTCGCTCTTTGTCGAGGTAGCTGCCTGTAATGCCTTATTCGAAGTCCCCCAATTCTGACAATGCGCCCATCGACGCTCGTTCTCAGGCAGACGGGATGGCTAGCAAGAACGCGTGCACGCTTGCGCAGAGCTAAACAAACGGAACCTCTCTTCGACACCGCCCTCTGGGTGCGACACAACGCTCGTAATTTGCTCGTAATTTGCTAGTTTGCGTGTCAGTCGCACTGAGACCAGCTCCTGGCTCAGGTACGTGCGATGGAGAGTGCAGTCCTGTCTGTCTGGGAGCTAGAAGAGAATGGTGTGAATCCTTTCCATACGGTTGTGGCTGCGCGACAATCGAACACGTGGTAGTGGTATTGAACGCTCAGTTTGCGATTACCTCCACAACTACTCAGATTCAAAAGTAGCAATTCAGCCTGTCGCCCTAGAGTCCCGGATGCATTATAGTGACTATACAGCAGTGATATGTACTTGGATGAACCCGCACATCCCCCAAGAGAAGTACACAACGAGCCGAGACGCACCTTGGCAGCTACGGGGCACGCTTGTCGTCTTTACACCGCGTCACCCCCCGCGGCGAGCGGCTCAGCTTCCGCCTCGCTGCCGCCATGCAAGTCTCCGGGCGGTGTCGGGCCGCCTGGCCACAGCCAGAGCTCTGGGCGCGGGCCAAACGCCGCGCGGAGGTTGCGTGCTGTGCCCGCATCGAACAAGCCTGAATGCCCTCGTAGTGCGTCCAGTGTCGTCGCCCCCCGTGCCGCAAGCCAGACATGCATGACAAAGAATGGCGCCAGCAGAATTCCAACAGCGAAAATCACGCCGCCGTTGGCCATCTGTGTGTCGGTTTAAGGTTCAAGATTTGGTCGTCGGGGTGATGGTGGGCGAATATCGTCAGCGAGGCGCGCCGCGAACTGCGTGCCCTCGCAGCACGCCGCGGTGAGGCTGGGGGTAGCACCGCAAGCATAGCAACGTCTGTGGCGGGTGGGGCGGCGGACACGGAAGCGGGCCAAGGGTGCGCGAATTTGTAGCAGCACGCAAGATTCAGTGCGCCTCCGACAGAGGCGTAAAGTAGCAGCAAAACAAATGGCTTGTAGTTTCCTGCCCCTGTGGGCCGTGCATCCGCACCACCGCCAGGCATATATGGCGTCAGGTCAAGTGAAGTTGACTGGCGGAGAGTAGGGGTGGGGTAAGGGCAGGACCGACGCAATTATTCACGAAAAGACAGTGGTGGTCGAAGCGCCGCACGCAGCGCTTGCACTGGCGGCAGTGGTGCGCGCGCGGCGGGCGGCGCGAGTCGCACTTTTCGCAGAAGTCGTTGCTGCTGCCGCGGATGTCTCGGTTCGGCTGTTCGCGATTCAGGCTTGCGACTCGGGAGACAGCCTGCTCCAGGGCGTTGCAGCTGCCATCGTCCCTTCCGTTGCCACTTGTCCGGCCCGACTGCCGCACAGCCTCGTGCCAGCGCGGAGACGAGTCGAGAGGCACATATCCGGGGTCATTTGTGACTGCCCTGTATAGGCTGAAGAGGACAAGCGCATGGATCAGCTGGTGGGCCGTCGAGAGAATCGTTGCCGCCGTGTGGTCAGAGTGCCACAGGCCGGGGAGCACGATGAACCAGTGCACCATAAACGTCCAGGCGCAGAGGACGACAATGAACCCGACGAGCAAAGGGCCGAGCCACTTGCCGGAAATCAGAACCAAGAAGCTGACGGTCGGGGCGTGCCCTGCACCAGCACTGTGGCGGCTGTGCATTCCTGTTGCGAGCTCGCCTGCGCACGCTGTGCGCTGGCCACGGCTCGTGCAATCACGCCAGCCCTGGCGTCGATCGCAGGCTGCGCGGTCGTGAACGTGTGTCAGCAAGCATTGGCAGTGTGGAGTACTTGGAGAGTGTCAAGCGTTCGCCGCACCTCGCAGGCGGCATCAGAAGCGCAATGAGCGGACGATCCAGAGACAGTAGCGTAGCTCTGGCTGTCAAAATCGCCTATAACCTCACAGAGGATCCAGCGGCTGCGTTGCGCCGCGTCCGGAGGTCGAGAGGGATGTACAACTTTGTGCGAATGGGGCTCACAGAACACAGAGCGCCGAAGGGCGAAGGTACACCATTTGCGCAGCCACTTTACTTGAGATTCCGATCTGGACGCTTCACGTCCTGCGTCGCGTCCCAATCGCATGGTGGGGGCCGGCCGCGAAAAAGCGGGCGCATTCCGCTTGTTCGGCAAACAAGCTCCTCGGCGGGGGGTTGCGAGGAAGGGACGGGCTCCGCCAAAGGTTCCCAGGAGTGGTTTGTATCAGCAGAGAGCAATGACCAAGATGTATAGGCGGCTAAATTATGGCCTGCTGGTGTTGGCGACCATGTTGAGCATGGAGCCGCCTGGTTCCAGGGCCTTTCAGCTGAGTGTCGCCGGCCTTCAACCATTTGAAGCCTGGCAGCGGCCGCAGCAGAGATTGCGAGTGCCGCTGCTGCCAAAACTTGATATGACAGGCACACAGTATGTGGACAAGCACTTCCGCAGCACCACAAAGCGTGCGCATCAGCAGCTCGAGCGAGTCTTCCACAAGGACGGCACTACGTGGGGTTCGCCCAGCAACGCAGGTCCGGAGCCGCTGAATGAGGCCACTAAGGCTGCTGTCGAGCTCTCAGTGAACACCCTCAAGAATGTGATTACGGCTCTCTTCGCTGGACGCGAGTTTGCGCGCTTCTACGTGCTCGAGACAGTCGCTCGCGTCCCTTACTTCTCGTACCTTTCCGTGCTGCACCTCTTCGAGTCTTTCGGGCTCCACGACCGCGCAGCATGGATCAAAGTTCACTTTGCTGAAGCAGACAATGAGTGAGCGAACTGCCCGAGACCCGCAAATCGGCACATGACACCCGAACGCTGACCCAAAGCGGTGCAGGCTGCACCACCTCCTGATAATGGAGTCGCTCGGGGGGAGCGAACGATTCTCCGACAGGCTCTTTGCCCAGCACTCTGTAAGTTCCATCATCCGTGCACCCTTCTGTCACAGAGATTTGTTGGAGCAACTTCTCCTGGAGGTTGGTTGCGCCTACGTCTCCCTTCGGCGCCAGGCCCGTACCCAAGGAGCGCTGCACAAATCGCGGGCCCGCACACGTTTGTGAGGCGGGCGCCTGCAGGCTGTCGTATACTTTTGGCTCTGTGCAGCACTGTATCTCGTGCATCCCCGTGCAGCCTACTACCTGACCCAGCTGATCGAAGAGCACGCGCATGCAACCTATGACAGGCATCATTTGCCCCCACCCGAGACAGAATGGCACGCCCTCTGTGCGAACATGCACAGCGAACCCAAAGCAGCCAGAGCTGATCGCTGTGCCGCGTAGCTTTCTGCGTGAGAACGAAGCTGCGCTTCGAGCAAGGCCGGTGCCAACAATCGCGCGGGAG
>Ga0115567_10000775_pt1 | contig 31553 bp, 18 predicted proteins | sample COGITO_mtgs_1204_2_FD_88679 | JGI IMG/M metagenome (GOLD analysis project Ga0115567, IMG submission 88679) | Pelagic marine microbial communities from North Sea - COGITO_mtgs_120412 | ecosystem: Environmental > Aquatic > Marine > Epipelagic | place: Germany:Helgoland, sampling site Kabeltonne...
CACAGGCAGATGGAAAAGGAAGACGAGGCTGACGATGCGGCGTTCGTCGCGAGGATGCGCGCGGAATACCCGAACTCGGGTGATTGGAACGACGACGAGATGGAGCCCGTGCCCGGTATCGAAAGACCCGAGAGCCTCTTCTCACCTTTGTTTTCCAAGTATGCGGAGCACGTCGGGTTCAAGTCGCACAAGGAGTTCAACGAGACCGTGCCCGCTGTCAAGAGGCTACAGTTCGTGGACCAATAGCGTGATGTAATTATCATAAGACTTAGTTTTACAAACGAAGCTACGCTCACATGAACGCGGTGCGCGCGGAGAGCTGGTGGAGGTGCCCGAGCGCCACGTCTCGAGTCATCCCCGCCTCCTTCGCCGCCTTGGCCTGAGCCTTCCACGGCATGTGTTCGTACACCGCGAGCAAACCACCGTCCAGGAGGGAGTGCGGCGCGGGTTGTCGCATCGGCCTACCCTCCGTCGTCTTTGGGTGTCGATGCGTCCTGGCGTTGAGGCCGGCGAGCGCCGCGTGGGGTGACGCGTAGGTCAGGTACCTCTGCAGCGACTGTAAGCTGGCGTGCGTCGCCTCCTCGATGGGCACCAGGATACCGAGGCTGCCGTCCAGGGTGCCGAAGAACACGGCGTGCTTGTTGGCCATCGCTTTCTGTTCCGCGGGGCTCACCGTCTGTCCCGCCGTCGCGGGCGCCTTGAGTCGGAACCGGACCATGCGGTGCACCGGCGACCCGACGTGAAACGCACCCTTGGTTAAAAGCTTTGCACCCTTCCAGCTCTCGAGCGATTTGGGATCGTAGGAAAATATGTACGCGTTGCCGGTCATGTCAGTGGCGAGCATGCTGAGCGTGCTGCCGTCCACGAGGAACTCGGTGGCGAGGATTTCCATACCCTCGAAGTCCTTCGCCATCTGCACCAAGTTTTTCTCGTTTGGCGTATCCTTCCACCGGAAGAAAAACGCACCCTTCTGAATGTCGCCCAGGAGAATGAAGTTCTTGACCACGTTCATGGTGACCGTGTGCAGCGGCGTGTCGAAGAACGCCACGGGCGTGAGTTGCTGACCGTCCCACGAGTGGACGATGAGCTTGGTACCGATCGCCACGGCGAGGTGGCCGCCCACACCCTCCAGGGCGGTGCACGCCATCTTGGATTCCCGCACGCACACGAGCTGACCTTGCCACCGCGTGCCCCGATCCGTCATCTGCCAGACAACCTCGAAGATGAGCACGCGGCCTCGGCACGGCGCGTCCTCGCCACCCGGAAGCGCGGTTCCCACGACGAGCATCGATTGCAGCGCGCCCGTCATCGTGTTTCTGAGCTGGACGTTGCGGATGCTCTGCACGTGCTCGCCCGGCTCGACGGTGTACTGCCAAGCGCACTCCAACGTGCCCGGCACGAGGAGCCTGACGGAGAACACCTGCTCGACGGCACCCTTGGCCATCGCGTTCGCCTTGCGGGTCTTGACCAGCGTGGACATGTGGATGTCGTCCTCGTCGACGTCGGGGTCCTTCCACTTGACCGGCGCGGAGGTTGAAAGCGCGTAGAGACGAAAGTCGGGGAGGTACTGGACGTGGTGCGGCGTGCATCGAAGCGCGAGCTTGCGCACGGGCCACGCCGCCTCGTAGTGCATCCGCCCGGGGATCTGGCAGATCCTCACACCTCCCGCGGCGGTTCCCAGCATGAAACCGTTCAGGCAGTTCACGTTATGGAACGGCGTGAACGAGACGGTTCGCTGAGCCTCGCCGCGGATGGGCAAGGCGAGAACTCGGCTGCGGCGCACCAGGAGCCAGAGCGGCCGGGGGCCCGACACGAAGACGCCGCGAATACCACCCCTGTCGCCCACGCGCTCGAACCTGGTGAGCCTGGATCCGGACAGCGCGTTTGTGTCCACCATACCGCCGCCGCCGCCCTCGAGCTCGATGGGCACGCGGCAGAACCGGAGCTGTGGCTTGGCGTCAAAGTCGACGTTGCCAGACCCGGGCGGGCACACGTACGCCCTGTACACCAGGACACTGCCGTCGCCCCTGAGCGCTGTGAGCATCGGCCGTTCGTGCGCCCGTGGGAACGCGTCGAGACGAAGCTCCACAATCTCCGGCGCGGGGTAATCATCCACGGTTTCCACCGCCGCGTCCGCGTCCATCGCAGCGTCCTCGCCGGCGCCTCCGGGTGCGAGAATGTTCAAACCCTCGGATAAACCGTCGGCGCTCCAGATCCGCTCGCACGAAGGTAACGCGTACAGCTCCAGCGTGCCTCCCACGCGCGTCACCGCGAGGACGGTACCTTCCTCGTCCTCGGGTAAAGTGCCAGTGCTCGTCGCCGCGCGCCTCAGGAAACCCGGCTCTCGCGTGGTGAGCCCCGGTCGCGACGCCGCCGGCACGGAGTCGTCCACCAGCGCGGCGGCCGCTATGGACTCGCCCGTGGGTAGGTTCGCATAGGACGACGGGGACATCGCCTCCACCGAGCCCGCCTCCTCGTCACCCTTGAGCACGCGCAGGGAACCGTCGGACATGCGACAGAGCACGTACGGGTCGAGAACTTGCGCCGCGATGATCTCCAGGCCGGGAGGCGAGTCGCCAGCCGCCGGCATCTCCGCCGCGGCTACGTCCTGCATCCTGACCGGTCCCTCGCATATCCTCACGCCGTTCTTATGCACCTGCACGATGCGCTTACGACCGTGCAGGTTACCCGCCGCGAGAGTCGCGGCATCCGTCACCAGTTCCACAGCCTCGCTCACCTCCTTCAGCTCCTCGCCCGTCTCGAGAACCATCGTGGTCGATTCGAGCGAGATGACGAGGTAGGAGTGGAACGGATCAACGTTGGCCGCCGCGGCTGCGGCGCCGGACTCACGCAGCCGCTCGTTATCCTTCGCCTCGTGGTAAACCGTCCACGTACCCTTGAGCCCGGGTAGGGTGCCGGCCTCGACCTCGGTGACGAGCTCGGGCTGGATACCCCTCTGCAAAATAGCCAGAGCGCCGTTCTTGCCGTGACCGCACGCCGCCACCAACTCCGCACGTTCCTCCGTGTCGCCCTGCACCGACGCGGACGCACCGGCGGTGAGGTCGATGATCGGGGAGATTCCGAGCACGGAGTCACGCACGGTGAACGTGTATCCCGGATCCTCCTTGCGCCCAGCGTTGGCAGCCTTCGCGGCGGCTTTGAGCGTCGCCGCGCTGACGCCACCGACGCCGTCGCCCTCACCCTCCTTCACCGCATCTGAATCCGCCGCGACGACATCCGCAGCCTTACCCGCGGCGCCACCTTCACCCTCGCCGTAGAGCATCGCCTCGAGCTCGTCCTCGTCGTCGGGGTTAACGGCGGTCTTCGTCGGCGGGGGCGGGGGCTTCGGTGGCTCGGCTTCGCCAGCCTTGCGTTTCTTCGGCGCCGCCGCCGGCAACATCTGCGCCGCGCCGGCAGCCTCCTTCTGCTTCAGTGAGACCAGGAGGGAGTCACCCACCCTGCTTCCGAGGAACAGCAGCCGCTTCGTGACGAGGCACATGCCGCTCGAGAGCACGGCACCTCCCGCGCGTCGTAGGTGCATCGCGCCCCTCGCCGCCAACTTCCGTCCCTCCACCCTCAGGCTGAGCAGCATGAGCGCACCCTGCTTGGTGGTCACGAGAACCTGGCGCTCGGACAACACCGCCGCATGCGCGGAGTCTAGCTCGACGGAGACACCCAGCGCCGACTCGGTACCCTCGCGCGTGGCGACGAACGAGGCCGGGTTGGCCAGCTCCGGGTTGGTGGCGCCCGCGTTGCCCGCCGTGCACGCCTGAGCCGCGGCCGCCGACGCCGCCGCGGCAGCCGCCGTCGTGGCGTCGTCGAAGGTGACGCCTCCCGCCAGTGGGTTGAGCGCGAGCGCCCTGCTGCTCTCCTGGGACTCGTGCAGTAAGAAGTTGTTGGAGAGCACGATGGCGCCTCCGAGCGGATCCGGCATGGCGCACAGCCGGTAGCACGTGCTCGGCAGCTTCTCCCTCTGCCAAATCACCGTGCACTTCTTCGTGTCGAGGTTGATGCTGACCGCGGTGAGGACGCACGTGTTGTTCACGAGTGGCATCCTCGCCGCCCACGTGGGCTCACGCTCGTGCAGCAGAAGCACGACGGGTTCGCCGTACCCGTGGAGGAACGCCGCGTCCCGGGTCCCGCTGACGCCGAGATCGGCGGTGAGGTCCACGACGTACGACTTCATCACGCTCGCCGCGGGCCCCGGGCCGCGTCCGTCGACGTCGTCACCGTCGCCGTCCACCGCGGGGCACAGCGCCAGCCTGGACTGGCCCTCCGCGCGGAGCAGCACCGCCGCGCACCGTCCCTCCGGGTCCGCGATGGCGAGCGGCGGGAGGGGCGCGACTCGAAGCGCCGACGGGACGCCGCCCGTGCCCACCGGGGTCTCCCACGAGTGCAGTGACGACGGCACGATGGTCATGGCGCTCGGGTCCCACTCGATCACGCTGAGCTTGCTCTCGCGGACGGCGATGAGCAGCGCGTCCCTCTGGTTCCTGGGCGCCCCGGACAGCCTGCGCATGACCGCGATGGATCCGACGGTCCCGTTGAGGTCAAACTCCGCGACGACCTCGAGGGACACCTGCGTGTCGTCGTCCTCGTCGTCCTCGTCGTCGGCGCCGGCGTCGGCGACCTTCCTCTTCTTCTTGGCCAGCGCCACAGCCTTGGCACTCAGCGCGGCGTCGCCCGACGGGTCCGCCGAGGGATCGCGTCGGATCGCAAACACCGTGAGATGGTTCGCCTGCATCACCACCAGGTTCGGGGGACCGCCGTCGCCGATGGGGTGGGTGAAGTACGCGGCGACCGCGTGGTCCACGCCGGTGGGCGGGTGGACCTGCTTGTGGATCGCGAAACTCATCGCGACGGGCGGCTGTCCTCTCCCAGGCGCAGTCCCTCCTTCGCGCCCGATCAACTGATTTACCCTAACAACATCGGCGGTGGACTTGACTGCCAAACTGCAAAAAGGCACCTCCCACTGGCGCTCCTATCCACAGGTGACGCGCGCGAGAACGGGGGTGTGGCGTATCGGGATGGCGTCTATGGTTGATAAGGTGGCGATGACGCCCGTGAGGCGGCGCATCGCCTCGCTGGGCAGGCGTTCGACGACGTTGGCGTCGCCGGGGCGCCCACGTCGTCGCCCTCCCACACCATCCAGCTTCCACGTGGTTTCGCAGCGCCGGAAGCCGTTCAGCTCAGCCGGAAGCTCAACCCGGAAGGTTGCTCGACACCAGGCGGCTCCTCCCGACCGTGGGTCAGTCGAGGTTGAGGTGGAGGTCACGGATGCTTCGCCGTCCACCTCCGAGGCTGACAAAGGCGACGGGTTCGCCGGCATCACACTCGCCGGAGTACCTCTCACGCCCGAGGTCAGTGCAATCGTGTTGGTGTACTTCGTGCAGGGCATCCTCGGCCTGTCCAGGCTCGCCAAGGACTACTTCGTGAAGGATGAGCTCGGTCTATCGCCCGCGGAGGCGTCCATCATCTTCACCATATCCAGCGTGCCCTGGCTCGTCAAGCCGCTGTGGGGCTTCATCAGCGACTCGGTGCCGCTGGCGGGTTACAAGCGCAAGAGCTACCTCGCTCTGTGCGGGTTCCTCGGCGCGGGTGCGGGGTTCTCACTGTGCACGGTGGTGAACGACGTGCCCGGCGCGGTGTTGGCGTTCACCCTGGGCTCACTTTCCACCGCCTTCGCCGACGTCGTCATCGACAGCATCGTGGTCACGAGGGCGCGCGGCGAGTCGCAGGCTCTCTCCGGGTCTCTCCAGAGCCTGTGCTGGGGCTCCGTGGCCGTCGGAGGCATCGCGTCGTCGTACTTTTCGGGGTCCTTGATCGAGACGTACGGTACCAAGTACGTGTTCGGGGTGTCCGCGCTGTTCCCCCTGCTCATCGCGGGTGCAGCGCTGCTGGTACAGGAGGAACCGGCGGATGAGGTGGCACCGGCGGATGAGTTGGCACCGGCGGATGACGCCGAACCGGCTCTTCCGGAAGAGGAGGACGAGTCCGTGGGTGGCCAGCTCGTGGAGCTCGGTAAGAAGCTATGGTCCGTCGGGAAGCAGCGGCGGATATGGGCGCCGACCGCGTTCGTGTTCCTGTGGCAGGCGACCCCAAACCCGGGAACGGCCATGTTTTACTTTACGACAAACGAGCTCGGGTTCACCCCCGAGTTTCTGGGTCGAGTCGCGCTCGCCAGGTCAGTCGCCGCGCTGGTGGGTGTGGGTGTGTACAACGGGTACCTCAAGAATGTCCAGCTGAAGAAAATGTTCTTCTGGTCCGCCATCGTGGGCACCGCGCTCGGTCTCACGCAGCTCGCGCTGGTCACTGGGTACAACCGCGAGATTGGCATCAGCGACCAGTTCTTCGCTTTGGGGGACACGGTGGTGCTCACGGTGCTCGGCGAGGTGTCTTTCCTGCCCGTGCTCGTGCTGGCGGCCAAGATATGCCCCGAGGGAGTCGAGGCGACGTTGTTTGCGGCGCTCATGTCGGTGTTCAACGCGGGCGGCGCGGCTTCAGGAGCGCTCGGAGCCGCGCTGACGAGCTACCTGGGCGTCACCGCAGAGGATTTCACGAACCTTTTCTGGCTGGTTCTGATATGCAACATGAGCAGCTTGTTGCCGCTGGCTGGTCTCGGGTGGTTGGACGAGGCGGAGAAGGAGTGGGAGGGTGAAGGAGAAGAGGTGGTCGCGTTGAAAGAGGGCGGCTCGGATTGATTCTTTAGTCGGCAAAAAATATTAAGCCGCGAGTGTGTAGAGAACGTCGCGGTTAACGCGTCGATATATTAGACAAAGCAATTCAAAACAGAAAAACAGAAAAAGTCACTCCCCGTGTCATACTCTCAATGGGGCTTCGAACCCCTTCGTCCCCGGTCAAGGGGCACATCTTTGAGACGCCCTCCGGCACGGCGAAAAGCGCGCGCCATCATCGGGGGAGTAAAAAAGTCCCTGAAGTCCCTGAAAGAGAGATCAGCAAGCCAAAAAAATTCCAAAGTCCAACCTCTCAACCATCCTCCAGGATAACCAACCCATTTAAAGCCAACACAACAAACTCTAACCCACACCTAGCAACAAGAAGCTAATCTTTGAAGAAACAATTCACATCTTACTCTGCTCGGTGGCGAAGCACATGATAAACGTTTCCACTCGTAAAAGACTTCTAGCGCTCAAACACTCAGCGAAGTGATGTGATGAAATGATAGGCAGAACGAATTGCGATGAGACAAAGCGATGAAGCAAATGAATCGTTACGCTGTGAAAGTGAACAACTGGAACGCCGCGTGATCGATCGATGAAACACTGTACAACAACTTGAGCCGCAACATGAAATGAAGAAGAACGAACCGGATGGCGAAGCGGTGAATAAACAAACAGTGACCCATGGCGGAAGCACTAACTGGCTGGAAACAGAACCAAAACACAAAGAATGTCTGGAGCTTTTTAAGGGGATGGCACACGAAAACCTGGTCCCAAAGCGAACTAGTCGGAAAGAACAAATCTGACCTACTGATGACCGCGCCACGAAGGAGAGTCGAATAATCATCCTGGGAAGAAGACGCGAACCCAAACAAACCACACAGTTCCAAGCGAACCAAAGTGAGCAAACTGACGACTTAAACATGCAGAAATACCGCGCGGATTGACGAATCAATGGGCATAGAAGTTCGTGCGGGAATACTCTACTGCAGCAAGGACGCCGGATCTCGGACGCTTGAACGTAATACCAAGTAAATCATCGGTGTGGCAGCGAAGCGCGTTATCGTTTTGCGATGTGTTCCTGAGAGATCAAAGACTCGAAAGGCATGACGCGCGCGTGTGCAATATGCAGCTACGGCTTGTGACGGTGAAGCGATGATCAAAGGCAAGGCGAAAGCGCGGGGCGTGGGGTGATTTGTGCCAGGACAAAAGATAACCTCTCCGCGACTCTCCACGACTCTTTCTTCTTTGCCCAGTGGGCGAATCGAATGAAACTTGCACCTGGGTGATACATCATGAGGCGGAACACAGAATTCTGGACTTACGCATTTCTGCGGTGGACTCGTAGTAGTTTGCGAATGAATTCCTCTGTGAACCTGAGAACAAAACCGGCGCACTGGAGGGAAACTGAAAGATGCCTCTTACGCCACTTTTTCCCGTGGGGGTGTTTTCCTTTTCACAATTCCAACTTGTGGTTGCCCTCGGGACTTACGGGCGGCCCGGGGTCTTACTTGATCCTGAGCTCCTGAGCGAGCATGAAGGTGATGCCAACGCGCGAGGCGTGGTCTTTGGTCGTTTCCGAGAAAGGCGAACAGAACTTGGAACAAACCCAATAAATTGGGCACGTGGCCGATAAATTCGCGGAATTCTTGAATTCTTGGTGGCGGAAATGCAAAGGCATGTGGGCAGAGCGTGGAAATCGTGACGAGCTCGCCTAGATCACGTACGCGCGAACGCGACGTATGGATGTACACGTCCGAAGACGCGGCGCTGCGAGGAAACGGGATTGGATGGAAGGTGAGCCGGTCGCTCGGTGAAGATCTTGGGAATTGTGCACCGGGCCGCCAAGATCTCTCGGTCGGTGCTCACCTTGCGCGGCTTGTCTGAAAACCGTGCTTTAGGAGACGGCGCTTCCCATCACTCGCCGTCCTCCTGTAGCATAGTGACTGGGCATAGTGACTTGGCCCTTGACTCCGCGTCACAGGTGGTTGCACGGCGAAGTGGTCGTGAAGTTATCGTCAACGGCGAATTCCTCCCGCCCGCGGCTTGACAGGACTTGAGCGAGCGGATGAGATTCGGCGATGCTGATTCGGCGCATCTCGGGAGTTTTTTGGGGACTGCTCGTATCAGACTCAAGTTTTCGACGCGAGCACCAGTCGCCTTTCATCAACATCACTCGACAAATCTAGCTAATCAGACCGCGCACGGTCGTTCACGGCGGCACGAACACCTTCCCGCCCGTCGCCGCGACACCCAGCACCCTCCACGCGGCGCTTCCCCGGTCCCCCGCCCTCAGCTCGAGTCCTCCAGCACCCGCCGACGGAGTCAATATGACCCCCCTTCCTTGCGGCGGTGGATCCTCAGCGGCTCTCTCCACCACCCCAACCTGCCCCTTCCCCGCGGGATCGACAGTCAGGCCACTTGCGTCCCCTCCGAGAGCGTTCAGCACGACACTCGCGTCCAGGGCACCCGACACGGCGACCCTGACGAGTGAAGGTTTGGGTGACCTCGTCTTGACAAACACCAACGGGAACCCGATCAGGTTGGCGACGCAACCGGCGTAGGCGTCGCCGGCGCACCTCTCGCCCGAGCCCGGTCCTTCCCTCTGGGGTATAGCGCCGTTTCGCAGGGCGGTGTTCCTGGCCTTGGCGGGGTTATCGGTGCCGACAAAGATAGCGGCGAGCTTTGGCGGGTCTCGAGGCTCGGAGGGCAGTTTCACCGACGAGGATGATCCATCATCACCTTCATCTCCCTCGTCGCCGCCGCCCCTGAGTTCAAGCGCGATACCTCCCGCACCCGTGACGATCGCTCTGCCCGCGGGAGCGTCGTCGCGCTTGACGAGCCCGGGAACGGCCTCTACTAGGTAGTTGGCAGCCTGGTCCGGAGTGATTGACGCCGTGCGAAGTACCACAGTCTCTATACCCGCCGCGGACGAAGAGCTTCCCGCGGCGGCGTTGGGTGGTTCGACGAACACGGCTGGTACGAGGAGCGCCGCGGCGATGGATGGCCCGAAGACACGTCTGGATAGCGTGAGACTATCGCGTTCAGCCTCACGCCCGTGAGACGTTGTTCCGGCCGATGAACTTCCCGAACACGTGATGACTTCATCAGCGAGCTTGGGTGGAAGAGCGGTGATGCGCCTCGTCACGCCTCGTCTCGAGACGATGCGTTCGGGCGCTCGCGCGATGCACGCGCTCCTTGTCAGTGAAATCATGCCTCCTGATTGTGCACGCACTCGATGCGTCACTGGCACTGGCCCGAACTTCTCCACGTCAGCAGCCAAAACGAGGTTCCGAGATCAGGACCGTTGCAGATTTTCACGGAACGTTCACGGAAAACCTCCGAGGGGTACCAGAAGGAAGGGCGCTACACCCATGCCTTCGGCTTCCAAGCCCCCCTCCGGGGCCCCATCATCCACCCCGAAGCCTCGGGACGCCCAAAAGGAGAAGGACTATGAACGCAAGAAGCAGAGGGTGCGCGAGGCGCACCGCAAGAAGCGCGTCCGAGCGCTGATGAAATCAGCCCCCGGCGAACCCGTGAAACTTCACCACGACACCGACTGCAGATCCCCGGCGACGGACGCGCACGTCGTCATGTTCTCGGGCGTATCGTCCGAGAGCAAGGGAGAAATCGCCGGTGCGCTCGAATCCGGGATGGGTTGGTACGGTATGCCCAGGCGCGCGGGGAAGGGCGGCGCGGGCGGTGCGTGCGCCAACGCCCTCCTCCACTACCTGAAAGAATCCGACCGCACGAAACCCCCGGACAGGAGCTGGCTCACCACCATGGTCGGCATGCAGAAGTGGCTCAGTAAGGAGGGGTACACCACCGTGCCGCGTCTGTCGGCGGGGAACATCGAGTTCGACTTCAGACGCCCGTTCAGCATCCTCAACCCGCGGTGCGCGAACACCCAAGGGCTCAGCGGGCGGACCAGGGCGGTGCTCATCGGCTGCAACTACCCCGGCACCGAGTCGGCGCTCGACGGCGCGTGGGCGGATGTGTCCAAGATGAAGAGGTACATCGCGTCCGTCGGGTTCGCCAACGACAGCGACTCCCTCATGGTGCTGAGGGACGACCCCAACGGCAAATCCGGCGAACTCGCGCCCACGAAGGATAACATCATGGAGGCGCTGCGTTGGCTGGCGATTGGCGCCGCGGATGGGGACTCGTTACTGGTGCACTTCTCAGGGCACGGCGTCCGGGTCAACCGACCGAAGGCATCGGAGACCGACGACGAGGCCGTGGTCGCCGAGGACGGGCTGGTGCCGTGCGACTACAAGACCGAGGGGCCCATCCTCGACAGCGAGGTTCAGGAGACGCTCGTGTCCCGCCTGCCGAAGGGGTGCAGTTTGGTGATGTTCCTGGACTGCTGCCGGGGCGGCTCCGCGGTTGAGCTGCCGTACAACTTCAAGCTGACTCCCCGGCAGTACGCGTTCGAGAAGGAGCGCATGGCCGTGGGCTGGCCCGTGCGAAGACACCCGCTGGTGGCGCTGGTGGACAAGACGGTGAACATGGTACCCAACAACTGCAAGCGGGCTCTGAGGATCGGGGCGCAGACGGCTGATGCGACGTGCGAGACTATCGGCGGCGTGCTGCAGGCGGCGGCGGACTCTTTCCTGCCCAAGCTGATCAAGCGGGAATACCAACGGGGAAAACGGAAGATCCACAAGCTCACGGGGGTGAAGGTGCAGTTCGAGCCGCACGACGAGCGAACGCACAGGTTCCTCTTCTGACGCACCAGTACTCTTCTTATTACGTACATCTTTTAGCACTACAAGTATCCCTTGAACTATCCGGTGGGAACAAATACCTTGAGCGAGTCGGCCACCTTGCGAAACGCCTCTCGCCGCCGCGCCCAGTCCACCTCCGGCACCTGCGCCACCAGGGTGTACAGCCGCCCCCCTTTCTCCGCGAACACCGCCACGTTGTGCCTGAACCAAGCGTCGGTTTTGATTGTGTACTCGAAGGTGTAATACTTGGTCCCGCCGCCCGAGGTGCGGGTGTACGCGTCGAAGAGCTCGGACGTCTTGCCGCTGCCCGGGGGTGCCAAGACGTTGGCCAGGAGCCACGTCGCCTGGTTCTGCGCGTCACCGAACCTGTCGAGCTTGAACCCACCGGGCGGCGACCTGCTCACGATGACCGAGACGTTCTCCTCCCCGGTGCCCCCCATCGGCCCAAACGCCGACTGAGGCTCCTGCACAGTCTGGCCAAAGATTTTGGGTGGCTTGGGGACGTCGCCCAGCCCAGGAGGATCCAGCGGGTTCATCGACTCTCGCTGGTTCGCCGCGCGTGCTACCATGGTCGCGTCGCCGAGGTAGTCCTCCGGATACACAAACTCGTAGCCCTTCTCCGGGTTGTAGGCTCGCTTGAACCCGCCAACTGGATAGATCAAATCGAGCCTCAGAGATTCCGCCACGTCAGGCGAGCCTTCCAGGAGCTTACCCGTGATGCCCAGGAAGTTACCTCCGAGCGCCAGGCCGCCGGTGACGAGGGTGCCAAGGAACACTCGGCGCGGGGAGGGCGGGGCTATGGCCTGCGAGTCCGCATACATGTTCGGGCCTCCGTAGGCCGAGGACGAGGACGGAGGATCTTCCGATGGTGCCGACGAGCCGGGGCTATCCTCATCGGACGCAGCGACGCGGACCGCGCCGCGGTGCACGATCCCGGATCTCGCGGTACCGCGGGCACGACGCGTGCTTCGCGCCGATGCGGCGGGAGCCACACAGACGGACGCGAGACTGTTGACGTGCATGTCGGGCGCTCGAGCGAGTGCGGACAACTGCGGATAAGGAGAGTTATAAAGGTTGACGAGGCGTTGACTGGTTTACTGCTTCGTCTACGGGCAAGCGATCGATGGATCACGAAGGATGGAAGGCACACCGGCTCTACACACAAAGTACCAGAGCTAACGGTGCTACCATCTGACAGGGTGCGATGCTTCTCGTGTCGTCGTCGTTCTCCTCCTCCTCCTCCTCCTCACGTGTCCTCACGTGTCCTCGAAAGGAACCACGCCGTCGCCGCCGTGGTGCTCCCTGTGAGATCCCTTGGGCACGCCGACGGCCATCATCAGCAGCGGAACCTCGCCCTCGTCCCTCGACGCGATCGCAGCCTTGACCTGGTCCGCCTCGAACGCACCCACGAACGTCGCGCCGAGACCGAGCGAGGTGGCCTGCAACGCGAGGTTCTCCGCGACGCAACCGGCTTCAAACTTGACGAGGTCGTCGCCGAACCTTTGGTAAAGTCCGCCGTGCGACTTGGTCACCGAGGCGTTACCCGAGATGAGGAAGATGACACCGGCGGTATCCATCCAGGACTGGTGCTGAAGTCGCGCCACCTGGGGTACGGTGGAGCGGAGCAGCTTGCCGAGCACGTCGGAGTCGCCCCCGTCGTCCTCGCACTCGCACTCGTCGTCAACCTCACCTTGCTGGGGCGGGCACCGAGCGACTCCCATGGGAAGCAGCGCGTGACACTCCGGGAGGTACTTGTACGGACCGGGGACGATACCTCCGACGGTTTCAGATGCGATGACGTAGAGGGTGAGAGGATAGAGCCGTCCGCCGCTCGGCGCTGCGGTGCGTAGAGAGACCAAAATGTTAGTTTCTTGGACGGACTGAAAAGCAACGACAGACACTCCTCACCCGGCGTGACCGAACTGGTCCGGCGATGTCTCTGGGGCGGTGATACCCTGCGCTGCCCAGGAGAGCTGGGCGATCTCCCACAAGTGCAAGAGTCCCGTGGGAAGCTCGGCGAAGTCTCGGCAGCAGCGTCGTTCGGCGACCACCCTCTCGAAGGAAAGAGAGTCGTGGCCGCGGATATCGGGCGGGGGAAGGTGAACAGCGCCGTCTGGGGCCGCCTTGTATTCGAGCCCGGTGATCAGCGGGATGGGGGAGTGCGGCTCGTCTCCAGCGCCGTGGATACCGCGTTCGGTGACCCTGACCATTGGAGAAGAGGTCCCCGCGTGGCCGCCGCCGTGCTTAGCCGTGGCTTCGTTGGTTTCGCTCGTCGCGCTGCCCTCAAAGGAGAAAGAAGCGGCGACCCTGACGGGGTGACGCGAACAGCCGAGGGGTCGCGCCCGAGGTGCGAAGAGCCGCACGGGCGACGAAGCAGGTGCGATGACTGCGCGCATCGTGGGTGAGTGCGAGTGTGCTGTGTTGACCTTCCAGGGTTGTTGTACTCGTATCGGGAAAACGCGAGTGTCGAACATTCCGAGAACAGGAGTTGCCCTAGCCCGCTGACACAGCACAGGACGCGGAGGTGCCGGCGCGATGGATAATCCCTGTGATATTGGGGCGGATGGAATACTCCCGGATGGATGGACCGCTGGATGGTCTGATTCGGAGTCCGATGACATGCTCGTCATGTTGGATGGTGAAGGTCGTGTCTTCGGCAGCGGTGACGGCATGAGTTATTCGTTCACGGTCGCAGATGGATTCGTCCCGCTGCCGCCGCCGGAACCCGACGGTGCCGGGCAGGCCACCTTCGATGACCTCGTTCGAGAAGCTATCATCGTCGATAGGGCCACCGGGAACACGAAATGGCTCGGCGCGGACGCCATGGAAACGCCTCGGTGTGCGCTCGAAGAGATCGCAGCAGCTGTGTTCAAGCATCACACCAAAGATTGTGAAGACTTTGACCCCGAGACGAGCGGCGTCGAGTTTTGGGTGCAGTCGCGCGGTTCACGGCAGAGTATACCGCTCCATTGGGACAAGGATGAGGAGCTGAGGATCAGCCACGGCTTGTACGTGCATCCCCACCTCTCCACCGTGACGTACCTGACCAAGGGAGCGCCGACGGTTGTCTTTGACGGCCTCACCGTCCCGACAATCGCCAGGCACGGCAACAGCACGCCCGCGGGTCTCTCGCCGTCGCCAGAGTGCACCAAAGTGTACGTGAGTTACCCCAAGCCCGGTAAGCACATCGCGTTCGATGGGAGGCTTCTGCACGGCGTGCTTCATGACTTGTTGCCGCAATCGTTCCCTCCGGGAATCATTCCGGTAGGATCATCGAAGGACGACGCTTTGCGGGTGACTTTCCTCGCCAACATCTGGCTGAACCACAAGCCAAAGGGTGTGACGCCCTTGCATCATGAATTGGTTGAATTTTTTCTTCAGCGCGTGAAACCGAGAGGATCTTTTCCTGCGACGCCTGACTGGAAACCAGGAGAGGTCACGAAGAAGACCGCGACGACAGGCGGTGACGACTTGTTGGATTTTGGATGTTTCGGGTGGAACGGCGATGATTTCAGGCTGAGCTCTAAGCTCTCAAAGTCCTTGTTAGCGGACAGCGGAAGCGGGACGCTTCTTGTGGAGTGCCCAGGGATGCGGGTGGTGGAGAATGATCAGTCGGATTGCGAGCAGGAGGGCGCGAAGAGACAACGTGTTGAGTGATGATCAAATTGTTTTGTCGTATTCTTGTAATCGTATCGTTGTGTAATCGCATCAGGGTGCGCTGCTTCTCCATGAAAAAGTATTCAGGCTTGGAACTCGCTGGTCACGCGGCAGCCGGGGAGTCGATCTCTGAAGGCACCTTCGGTGCAGGTTCAGCCGGCGGGTTTACAACGAGGATGGGACATTTTCCGTGGTTCAGAGCATAGCGAGGCAACGTGCCGAGCAGCGCGCTTCGAATGCCGGGAGGTCGATTCGACTTGCCGAGAACCAGTAGGTTGATGTCCGTCTTGGTCTGGATGAAGTCCAGCATCCTGTCTCTGACATCCACCGGAGACTCGCCCTCCTCTTCGATGATGCAGTATTCTTGCCCCGCCGGATCGGGGTGCTTGGCGAGGTACCCTCGGAGAACCTCCTCGCACTTGCTCATGTTGGCGGCGATTGATTCCTTGGTCAGGCCGCTGCGCTCGGACTTCTTCTTGTCCTCGCAGTGCAGCAACACGACGCGATCGGTGGGTCGGAGCAGGGTCTTTGCGACCCACTTGACAACTGCGATGGACGCGTCGGAGCCTCCGAGCGCGATGCAGATGGCTCGTTTCTCACCCTTTGCCTTGAGGATAGCCACGCGCTTGGCCTCTGTGTAGGAATCGAACTCGGCCGTGTCGCGAAAGACGCACACCGAACATTCAGCTTGACGCACGACGGCGTTGGACACGGAACCCAACATGAAACGCTTGAGTATGCCTCGACCCCTGGCTCCCATGCAAACTATATCGGGCTTCGGTATCGCAAGGTTGTCAGGAAACATCGTCTCGGAAGACTGGAAGCTGCCCTTGCATATCTGGATGAGGGCCTCCTCGGCTGAATGGATGGTTGCGGAGTTGTAGATCTTGAAGACGACACACGTGGCGCTCGGACATGCTTTTCGCTGTCTTCTCAGTGCGTCGCTCACCGCACGGGGGAGGAACTCAGCCTCGGCGGCTTCGCTGGCGTGGTCTTCAGAGTCCTCCGGCGTATACAGAGGCTTGTCGATGTTGACGACCTGAAGGCCGTGTCCCTTCGTATCGAGATCCGTCCAAAGGTAGTGACACACAAACACGTTGTCGGCGTCATCGAAGACGTTGTTGGCGGCCCACGCGAAGAGCTTCCTGTTCAACTCCAGGTCAGGTCCAAGAGGTATGAGCACGTTGCGCTTCTTCGCGTGCCTTGGGAGTGCATCCGTGGTAGACGACATGTCCCAAGCGGGAAACCCGCAACTTTCGATAAGAGGAGTGCGCGATATGGGGTAGGAAGTACGGTGGGCGCCGCACGGTGTGACGCTTGACAAGGCTTCTTCTACACAGCAGGCGTCGTTGCTCAGTTGGAAACTCCAAGGAAAGTTGCAGGCGAAACCGTTCAAACTACCAACTAATCTAGACTAATACTAGCTTGCATGCCACTGACGACCGCCTACGGACTTACAAACGGCTGCGACGTGTAGCGCCCCCGGTGCGCGACAGGTGCGCGCCGACGCTCTTCGCGAACCAACCCAGATCCTGCAGCGGCCCAAAGTGCGTCAGCGCCGGGACATACTCCACCGCCGCGTTCTCGCCGATGTACTCTGCGATGAGTGGCGAAATGATGGATGAGTATATCGCATCACTGGGTGATCGGCCGTACACATCTCTTGGATCATGCGTCGCGCCGTGAACCACCGTCACAGGGCACCGAACCTTTGCCCCACCCACCAGCTCGAAAGCCTCCGCCTCCACACCTCCGTTTGCGAAAACAGTCGACTCCGTCTCCGGCGTACAGGCCAACGTGACCCCGCCCCCTTCACCTCCGATGGCATCGACGAACCCGTACTGAACGTACGCGTCCAGCACCCCGGGGTGTAGAATACTCAGTGGGGGTTTTGATCCGTACGCCGCGCGGGCGTCCGAACGGGAAAGGAACGTCCTCCTCCTCTTCGCCGCAGCGCGTTCGAGCGACATGGGTACAAACGGCGGTAACTTCCCTGGATCGCACACGAATATGGGTTCGAAGCAATACAAGGACGCGAAGGTCCCGGGTCTGGACGCTTCCGCGCGGAGCATCGCGTGCGCCCCGAGGCTGTGTCCAACTCCGACGAGCTCACCCCTGACGAGCCCGGGCGTTTGCTCAACCAGGGCGAGGAGATCCTCCGCGAACTTACCCCACCGAAGCGCGTCCTTGCCTCCGCCGGTTGGTGCCGTGGACGATCCATGCGCGCGGAACGAGAAGGTGATCACGCGCACACCCCCGGTTCGCCCCCCGATGCCCTCGGCGCTCGAGGCTACACGCATGAGTTCCTCCACCGCGGCGTCCCATGTTCTCGAGTGGAAGCCATTCGCGTGAGCGAGGAGTAGCGTGATGGGTTCATCGCGCTCGAGACCGGAGGAACTAGACGAAGGTGACGTGCCACGATCGTGTACCTCCAGGACGACCCCGTCGGTGGAGCGAACGTGGTGCGTTCGCATTTAGACGCCCTCGTGTGCGCCTCGAAGTGAGGGGGGCAGTCCCGACAGTTGGAAGTTCTCATCGGCGAGATCTCATCAGAGCTACTGAAAAAGACGACGAGGACCCCGACGAACGTTCACAGTCACGGGCGCGCTTGGACCCAAGGTTTTGTGCCGGGTTTCACCGTACCTTAGCCCCGACCTTGTACTCGTTCGAGTCAGACCGTCGAGGCGTTTCGTTGGTCCTTACACGACCTCGCCACCAGCGGATCACAGGCGATCAGAGTGCCGACTCCTTCTTCTGAGTTTGGCGTGCGATGACCGCTCTCCCAACGGCGCGAGGCCTTTTCAGGCAGCTAATTCGCGCTCGCGCGGTGGCGTTCAGGGGCGATCAGACTGCGCTGGCCGCGTCGCGAGAGGAGATTCGCAAGCACTTTCAGGTGAGTGAGCGCCAACACGGACCAACCCTAAATCTTCCCCACCTCTTCCAACAACCTAACCTTCCGCCCAACCCCTTTCAATCAACGAAGGATTCCGCGCATCTGGGACCAGAGGAGGCTAAGAAAAAGATCGAGGAGGGTGTCGAGGCGGAGTCGTTCATCAGGCTGCACGTCGTCCAGGCGCAGGTCAACGACAAGGGCAACTATGAGATGTCGGTGGAGCCGCAGCACGTGGACAGGACGATGCCGGGGGAGAACATCATCGAGTCCCCAGACGGAGGCGGCGGATGCTCGAGCGGAAAGAAAGAGTGAGCGATAGCGATGGGTTGAATTATATATTTTCCTTCATTTAACACGTGATAATACAACAGTGTCCCTATCTTATGTCTACGGACTAATAGTCGATCGGCGCCATTGCGCCGAGAAAAAAATTGCCTCTTGCAAGCCACGTAATAAAAGTTGTGGCGCCCGAGGAAACAATGTATGGGCCCGCCCCCCCATGCGCATAGGGGCTGGCCCAAAATGAATATATCATACTCACACGGTAAGTGTCTTACCAGAGTTGATTCCAGTGTCGTCTCATCGAATAATGATCACGAGACGCACAAAAGAATTATTGAAGTCGCCGTCGCTCACGCGGTCACACCCGGCAGCACATCAGGTGTGACCAGCGCCGGCGCGGCAACTTCCGAGCTCAACTCGTGCTTCAGTTTGTCTTGTTCCTTGTCTTCCTTCTTGACATCTTCTTCATCGTGCTCTGCGTCAGTGGTCTCAGTCTTGATGTCCTTGTGATTCTTGACGCTGCTCTTGTCGATGGCGGTGAGGGGCGCGTCAGCCCTCGCGAACCTCCCCTTGATCCTCACCCGGTTGTCCGCACGAACCTTCCTCGACTCGTATCGGATCTTCTTCTTGAAGTGACGCTGCTTACGCTTCTCGTGGTAGCGAATGAGCATCTCCTTGCGAAGGGCGGTGCCCGGCGCCATCGAGCCCGGATGCTCGATGGCGCCATCCTCGCCATCCTCCTGACCGGGGGTGCCGGCGCCGGGAGTGCCCTCGAACGGAAAGCCGCCGGGAAGCATGCTCGACATGGCGACGACACTGCCACCGCCACCGATGTTCCCGCCGCCGCTCCCACCGTTCGGGGGTGAGCCGCCGCCGCTTCCCTCCGCGCTCCCCTGAGAGTTCCGATCCTGTCGAACCAGCACTCCACCCGCGACGGGCATCATGCTCGGGTAGGACGAGTAGTCGTAGGTTCCGAACGGATTTTGGGGCTGCATGAAAGCGGGCGTCGGGTGAGCGGGCAGGTAAACGCCGTGCGGTGGCTGACCTTGGCCAAACTGCGCCTGAAGTCCGCCGGATCCCTCCGTGGACCAGGAAGTGGGGTTGGAGCGCAGGCCCAGGTTGGGGGAAGAACCGCGACCCTTCCATGATCCGCCGCCGATGTGGTGCGGAGACCACGTGCTCGTCGATGGAATCGCCGTACCCACGCGGCCCTGGTACGGGAAATCCATACCGGGCATGTAGGCGGACATCGGGGTGGGGTACCGCTGCTGCTGCATCGGATCCGCGGGGTTCGCGAAAACCTGTCCTTGCTGCTGCTGCTGTTGTTGCTGTTGTTGTTGTTGCTGCTGCCAGTGCTGCGTGGACGTCGCCTCCTGGTGTGAGGCGTCGGATATGCGCGGGTCGCCCGTGATTTCGGGAGGGGTGTTGCTGCCGCCCTGGTTCCGGCCGTCGCTCCCGCCCGAACCCCCGGCGGAGTTGCTCCCGTTGGCGGCGAGTCGAACTTCGGGTGAATCAAAGTTCATGTACATGCCGATGGGATCCGAGCCGTTCGACGAGTGAGACGGGTTCCTCATGAGCCCGTCGAAGTGCGGGCCGGGCAGCCACGCGTACGCGCTCCGTTCGCCGCTGCTGCCCCGGGAGATGCCGGTCTCGTCCATGAAGTAGCCCGGGACGCCCCCTTGGTTGGCGAGCGACGGCATGGGCGGGGGACCGGCGCCCCCCATCTGGTGGTGAAACTGGGGCAGCAGACCGCGCTGTTGCTGCGACTGGTGCTGTTGCTGCTGGAGCTGGTACTGGTGCTGCTGCGGGGTGATTCCTCCGACCATCTGGAACGGGTCCCACGCGGGCGCGCCTCCAACTCCGGCTGTTCCGTAGTTGTGTGCACCCGCGAGTCCCTCGCCCCCGATGGTGTAAGGAGCCATACCGCCCACCACCCTCTGCCCGCTGTGTTGCCTCGACAACCCCTGCATCCCGCCTCCACTCTGCGTCCTCCCGCTCCCGGGCTGCAGACCCAGCGAGCCGCTCCCCGATCGGTGCGGCCCGCCCGTCAGCCCCGACAGCTTGCTCCCGCTGCCCCCCGAGACCGGGAACAACGCCAACCCCTCCTTGAACGGATGGCGCGACAGCATCGTCGCGTGAGAACCGTTGTAGGTGGCGCCGTGCTCGTCCACCGGTTCGTCCTGCAGGCTGAAGCTCTTCAGCGGTACCCTCGGCGGGACGGTTTTGCCCTCGAACCTCCCATTCACCGACCGGGTCAACTCGTCGCACGGCTCGCACAGAACGACGCGGTCCTGTCCGCAGAAAACCTGCGCGTTTGGGGAGGAATAGGGAAATAGGTTCGGTTAATTATCGCTCGAAGGTATTCGCGTGGGATTGGACGCGTCGTGGGGGTCGGCGTCGGCGACGAACGGGAGGGTCGCGCTTTCATTTTTTGGACAGCCAAACGAGCGTTGTTAAACCCCGAGGATTTTATCGGGTTCTCCGCTCCGACAAACGCGCGCGAAAACGATGTTGGAGGCGCGGGCGCCGACGCACCTTCGCCGAGCCGTTCTGACAAGCATCACACAACCACGAACGGACGTGTCTCCGAGCCACCTGATTCGCCGTGTGCACCTGGGAGGGGGTGAAAGCGGGGAGACGGTGAGAAAATGTCGGAGCTCGTCGTGTCGGTTTGTTCCGACGCGGAGCTGAGGCAAAACGCGACGAGCATCGCGCGACGACGCAGGAAACGTCTGTTTCGCGTCGTCGTGATTGCACGTGCCCTCAGCGAACAATCGAGTCGCATCGAGCGCGCGTTTACGACGTCGCATCGAACGGGAACGCGCGCCCCGCGAGGCGCGTCGACGGGGATTTCGCCCATTCCGTCCCGGGTAAACCTATGGTTTCGCCGTTAATGGGAACGGGGAGTTCGCGCACCTGCTTGTCGCACGCGAGGCACAGCCGCGCGGAATCCGCCCGGCAGAATATGACAGCCTTAGCTGTTGAGCAGTAGTCGCATACACGTCCCATTCGTTCTCGCTCCTCGTGACGCGACGCGCGGTGTGACGTCGCCGACCCGCCCCGTTTCGAGGACAACGCTTGGGCGTGTTAACTTTATGTGGGGGAGGCGACATTTTATGCGGGCGGAATTGTGCGGGCCTTATCCGCCACATTTTCGCACTTATCGGCGTTTTCATTCGTCAATTGCGAAACCTTTGGGATTATGGTCCAATAGAAAGCTTGTTTTGCTTCCATGCGCGTTTGCCAATGATGCCGATTCGAGGTCCAATGAAGCCTGTTTTGGAAAAAGTTTTTTGCTTCCTGCTTTTTCCCCGGGGGAATTCCAGTCAGCCTCACTGTTTGCACGTGCTTGGGCCATAAATCCATTGGAATCATCGAATCTTTTCGCAAAGCGTCCAGATGGTTGGCAGTTCCATCCGCGTAGACAAAGGATCTTGAGTTCACCGGATTGTGAGTGGCTGAATAGAAACCTTGGGAACCGTGGAAAGGTTTCTCAAAAAGCGGATCAAGATCCTCGAAACGTCGTTTCAGGCAACGGGCTTTTGTTCGTGTGTTGTACATGTTTTCCTGGTTTGGCTTTGCAATTCGATGCAATTTCAAGATCTCCGTGCGGGCGATTAGTCACAAATTGCCGCGTCAGCCTTTTCGAGCTCGTCCTCGGTTTTTTGAGTTCGAAGGGTCCTTGCCGGTTGCTCGAGAACACACGACGCGAAACACCACTCCCGGTGCGACGACGGGGGGAAAGGCGGGGTGTTCGCGAGGGCAAACAGGGCGGGCGGTGCGGCTCCGTCGAGAGACCCGCCGTCACGATGAGCGACTTCTTCTCCCGTATGGCGAACGACATCTCCGTCGCGTTCGAGAAGATGGGGTCGGATTTCAACAAGACCACGAACGCGTCCAAGCGTAAGGAGACGGCGGGGAAGACGGGGATCGTATCCGAGCGCGAGGCGGGGTGGTCGTCATTCCCGGAGTACGTCACCGGGATCGGGCCCAAGGTCAGGTCCATCAACTGCGAGCGTAACTCCATCGCCAGCCTGCCCGAAGATGTCGGCTTGAAGCTCACCTCGGTGACGAAGCTCTCGCTGGGATCCAACGTGCTTACCCGCCTGCCGGATTCTCTGTGCAAGATGACGACGCTCAAGTCGCTGCGTCTCGAGAAGAATAAGATCGAGCACGTGCCGGACGCGATCGGGGACCTGGTTCGGCTCGAGGAGCTGGTGTTGAGCGATAACCGGGTTCGAGCGCTTCCGAAGAGCGTCGGCGGGCTGACCAAGCTCACGAGGCTGGACCTATCGAGGAACCGGCTGACGTGCGAAGAGGCGCGAGACGTCGGTGGGCTCGAGCACGTCGCGGGGTGCTCGAGGCTCACTGAGTTGAAGGTGGACGGAAACGTAGGGGTGGAGGCTTTACCGAGCGCGTGGGGGGGACTCACCGCGCTCGTTTCGCTCTCCGCGGATGGGACCCGGGTGAAGTCGGTGCCGGCTGAGGTGTTTCTCGGATGTACAAAACTCGAGCGGGTGTCTCTGAGGGGATGTCCGACTGACATAGACGCGATCAGAGCGACGGTGGGATGGGACGAATTCGACGCGAGGCGGATCAAGGGCAGGGACAAACAGATTCACGGCGGGGTGATGCTGGGGAGCATGGACGATGGACTGGACAAGAGTTGACTCAGGGGCGGGCGCGGTTCGTCGTATCTCTGCAAATTGGTTATTAGTTATTAGCGGCTAGGGACGCCTCTCATGATGGCGATGATTAGCGGTTTTAGTACAACACTCACTGGACGTACCTGCCGGGTCTTGAGTTGAAAAAGTGAGAACAGAGTCGCCGGGACCTTTTCAGTCGAGGCGAGTCGCTCCGGATTCTTCACCTTCGAGTCGAGTCGACGCTGGAAGCGTCGACTCTGATGACGAAGGGTATCGCGTGGATCTTTAACACGCGGGTGTGCCGGTCAGGCTGCGATCCGGGATTTGGTGGTTCCTCGAGGACTGATACGTGAGGTACCTGTCCGGCGAGCTCACCTCGACGGCCTGCCCGTTGAACACAAAATTTCTCTGCGATCTGACCTCCCTGGCCGTCTTGCAGTCTTCAAACTGGACAAACGCGAAAGCGACGGGTCCGGTTGGAGTTGAGGGTTTCGTGGCACCGTCCTTATTCGGTAGCTTGACCGTCACTTCGGTGTTCAGGACGTTGCCGAAGGAGGAGAAAAAGTCGTGCAGCTCGTCGGCGTCGGTGCCGACCCCGATGCCCTCCACGGCGACAACCGCGGATTCAGGCGCCCTCGTACCCCCGTCGTAGGAGTGGCGCTTGGGCGCACTGGAATCAGACGCCATCGATGTGTCCGATGCGTCGGAGAGCCTTCGCAGCCTTCCCAGGGCTCGTTTGACGGGCGACATCGGCGTCTCCGACGAACTGGGCGTCGGGAGGCTGGTGGACCTCATGAGAATAGGCGACGACGGCGGCGCGAGGGTGCTGCCCTCGAACCTGAGCTTGGTCCTCACCTTCGGAGGGGACCGCCCGGCGAACCCACCGATCGCGGGAGGTGATAGGGAGAGGAACGTCGCATCCTGGTACTCCTCGTCGAGCTCCTCGTCGATGGACCCCTGGCCGATGCTGCTGGATCTGCTATCCGGCTGCAAGCCGCCGTGATGTGCGCTCGACGAGCGGAGTTCAATCTCCGCGTCGATCTTCGCCCACGTATCGTCCACCACGCGGGTCTCGCCGCGAACCTCGATCGACAGCTTCCGGCTTCGTTTATTCTTCCTCGCCTTGGTTCGCACCAGCGCGCCGGTCTCATCCATGATCTTGCGGAGGAACTCACCGCCGTCGGTCACGAGAAAGCTGGCTTTGGTGTAGTTAATATCCTTGGTCACCATCACGTATCGACCAGAGAGGACACCTTCGCCGCGCAGCGTGCTCACGGGTGATTCAGTCACCGCGGATTTACCGTCCAAGTTGGTCGAAATCCTCGGAGTGGTGAGACCGGACCCGGAGTTGGAGGACGCGAGGGACGAACCAAACTGCGATTCCGACGCGTCATCCTCCATCGCCATCGACTGCATCTCCGCCGCGAGGTCGTCCGCCGAGGACTCGGACCCGAGCACGTGCTGAGATGACCCCGCGTCCGACGTGTCCTTCGACGCTGACGTGCCGTGATTCTTCTTGGCGCTGCCGACGTTGAGCATGAACCCCTTCCTGAAGTTCACCACCTTCTTGGCCTTGAGCTCCTCCGCGGCGGCTCTCTCCGCAAACGTGATGAATCCGAACCGCTTGGACAGGCCCGTCTGTGCGTCGAGCACGATCTTGACGTCGTCGACTTGCCCGTACGTGGAGAAGAATCGAAACAGCTCTGATTCCGTCGTGAGCCGTGGGAGACCGCCGACGAACACCTGCCTCTCGCGAAGCGCGGCTGATCCAAATCCCCGCGAGGGACTCCACCTCCCGCCCCGCGTCGCCGTCGGAGATGTCGGAGGCGTGAGTGGATCCCCGTACAGTGTCCTCTGCATCGCAGCCGCGTAGTGAACCTGCTGCGCCTGCTGCATGGCGTGGTACTGAGCCGCGTGGGCGTACTGCATCTGCGCCGCGTACTGGGCGGCGTATGGGTCGTAGTATCCAGCCGGGCCCGGGTGCGGGTAATAGGCGTACGGGTCGTACTGAAGAGCAGCCGCCGCGGCCACCGCCTGGACCGCGGCCGGGTCGTACTCGTGCGAAGGTGGCATCTCCCCGGAGGATGTGCTGCCGGTGTCGTTGGAGGGCCTGCGCGCCTTGCCCTTCTCCGCCTCTGCGATTCGCATGGCGCTCCCGCCTTCGCCGACGCTCACCTCCCCGGCGTCCAACGCCGCCACCGCCTGGTCTTCAGTCGTGAAGCGCACGAAGCAGAACCCTCGGTGCGACGAGTGGGTGTCGTCCGGTTTCTTCTCCGCGGTCTTCTTGTGCGTGTGCCGCATCAGCTGCACGTGCTCCACCTGGCCGAACCTGTACATGAGCTCGGCGATTTTGCGCTCGTCGAGCTCCTGGGGCACTCCACCCAGGAAAACCGTCTTTGGGTCGTCCACAAAGTCCGAGCGCCTGGACGGCGACGACGAAAGCGACGTCTCGGATGGACACGGAGACTCATTCAGCGACGGAATTTCGCTCGTGTGCGCGCTTTCATGCGACTCGACCTCCATCGTGTCCTCGCGCCGGCTTTTAGCGTGTAGTACTTTCCTGTACTATTCTGTATTCGGCCCAGCGAAGAAGCTGCGCCCCGGTCCTCACCAGGGCCTCCTTCAGCGATGCTGCGGGCGAGAGGGACGGAACGGCGGTTAGACTCACGCGTGGTTCAGTGGAGTCGACGGGACGACGTCGTACGCCGCCCGGCGAGATGTGCGCCGGGTGTTCTCCCGGGAAAAGGTGAAACCGACGATTGACGATTGACGCTCCGGCAAGTTGCTCGCTCGTTGTTTTTTCGGCCTGGACGATGCACAAGATGGGGTGGACGGATCGCGCACCTTCGTTCGCGGCTCGATACCCCCGAAACGGACGTACTCGCCGTGGATGTTCGTTCGAGCTTCCCCTCGACCGATCGAATGTTACACGCGATCCGGGAGGGACCGCGCGCGCTGTTCACAATCGACCAGGCACGACAACAAACTTTTTCCTACGTCGAGAAGATTCCGCTGAGTCAAGTCCACGTCATTTTCAATCGAAGCCAATTTCAGTCTTCGTAACTGAAGACCATAGGTATCCGGGCTATTTCTTTGAAATACGTAGATACTTTTTCATACCATGACGTAACCGCCCCTGTTTGTAGGCTCGTGTTTGTTTGCATGTTGGTCCTATTAGGCATTTACCTGTCGAGTTTCACGTCATTCTTTCACCGCGGGCCAGTTGACGGACCATGGCGACGGGGTCCGCCAGTTGAGAACCGTATCGTAGGCCAGCGATGGCGAGCCGCGCCCGTATCCTATCGCTGCGAGTGGCCAAGGATAAGTGGTGCGTCCCAACTCTTCCCGTGCCCTCTCACGCCGACTGACGTCGTCCCTCCTCGCTGTGTCCTCGCACAGGATGTTCATGTGTAAAGCGGTGCCGGAGACCTCGTACGAGCGCGCCTCCGAGGTTGCCGCCGCACTCGCGATCGCCAGCGCGGGTCCGGAGAAGATCTTCCCCCGGTTCGCGGCGCGATGGGTCACAAGAACCAACGCGTGGTGCGCCGAGACGTATCAAGAGTGGGGAGAGCATCCCATCGGTTCGTGGAGACGACGCCTGAGGGACCTCGGCGCGTGGGCGCTGGACAGGATACCGCCGGAGGAAACCACGCTCGGAGGGCTTCCTCCGGTGGTATCGAGCGTCGAGGTCGCCTACCCGCAGTCCGCGGACGTTCGCGTCGTCGAGAGGCTGCTGCGCGACGAGCTTCTGGGCGCCAAGGCGGACCTCACGAGGCGACGAGCGTGGGTAAACGCCGGGGTGATGCCGCTGTTCCTGCCCCTGGCGGTGACCCCGCTTTCGAACGTGCCGATTTACTGGGTCGGGTGGAGGGCGTGGACGCAGTGGAGGGCGTCCACACACGGTGTCGCGGCGAGGGACTTTCTACAGAACGCCGCCGTCGACGGGAGATACGAGGTCACCGCGCACGACGGGTACGACCCGGCGGCTCCGTGCACCAGGCTGGAGGACGACGTCCCGGCCGAGGACGGCGACACGGTGTGCTGCAGGGTGGAGAGCACCGGGGCGGGTCCGTGCGTGATGTTCGTCCCGTGCGCGCGGTTGGACGCGGCGGACGAACCACTCCGCGCGTGCAACCGGGCCGGCGGGGTGGCGAGTTCGTTCCAGAAGATCCACGAAGACACGGAGACGGCGCTCTCGAGGTTGGACAGGGTCGTCGCCTCGGGTGCTTCGGACCTGGCGAGACGGTACAGGAGAGCCAGGGCGCTGGGGGGTGGCAAGGAAACCTGAGTTTAGGATAGATTAGAACGAGGATGGTAGTAGTCGGGAGACTGAGTTGATTATTGACAAAGTCTACGAGTAGCTAGCAGAGAGATCACGATCAAGAGAAGAGATCCCTCGCCCTCGCCGACAGTCCCCCGCCCTGTGTTATCGACAGCGTCACCACCGTCGCCCACCGTCGGTAAGAGACTTACTTCTGGTAGACGTAGGTGAGGCCGCACTTGCCGCAGTAGTGGCGGTCGAAGTGGTTGGCCATGAAGACACCCGCGCCGCACTCGGGGGCGGGGCACTCCTTGCGCAGGCGGGTCACCTTGCCGGCGTCGTCAACCTTGTAGAGCTTGAGGAACGCGAGCTTGACCTTCTTGTTCTGGTGCTTGACCTTCTTGGGCTTGGTGTACACCTTCTTCTTGCGCTTCTTACCGCCACCGCGGAGACGGAGCACGAGGTGAAGGGTGGACTCCTTCTGGATGTTGTAATCCGCGAGGGTGCGGCCATCTTCGAGCTGCTTGCCCGCGAAGATCAGGCGCTGCTGGTCAGGGGGGATGCCCTCCTTGTCCTGGATCTTGGCCTTGACGTTGTCGATGGTGTCGGAAGACTCCACCTCGAGGGTGATGGTCTTACCGGTGACTGAAAAGAGGAAGGGCGCGGGGGTATCTCGGGTCAGCGAGGCCGCGAGGTGGTGGAAATTGGTGGAAGAAAAGCCCTAAGCGACCGGCGCCCGGAATACCGGCGGGAAGCAGTCGACGCGACTGTGGGGGGGCACTCACGGGTCTTTACGAAAATCTGCATGTTTGCTTGATACGTTGCTCGGCACTAGTGCGTCGTCGCGACGTTGGAAAAGGGCTAGCGGCGCTACCGGCAGGCGCTTATACCGCTCTTTCCTGAAATCTGAAATCAGCCGCACCGCGTCTTTCGGGTTATTTTTAGCCCCTTTCGGACTGTTTGCCCATACGAATTTGATTTTTTGGAGAAGAAAAGAGAAGAGGACAGGGAACAAATAGCGGAAACGCGCAGCCCCCAAGCCCTCTTATAACAAGCGCACGAACCGACCATCGGAAAGAATGGCGGTCGCTCCTGCTGAGATCAAGCTCTTCGGCAAGTGGTCCTACGAGGATGTCGAGGTACGTTGCGCGAACGCGTCCGTCGCGCGCATGAGCACGCTCACGCGCGGAAGATTTATCTAGGGTTTGGTTTTTTGCGGTGTGGGACCTGGGATCGACCGAACGCGCGGCCTTCCGGTCGCGAGGACGAACGTCCCGGGCCTCGAGGGGCGCGGACATCGAGTCGAAGGGTTCCGTGTCGGTCTCTCTCGGCCGGATCCGGCGTCCGGTCCATCCAAATCGCGCCATCGCGGACGTCATTCCGGGCGCTCAGCCTCGGAAACCCGGGATGGTTTTTCCCGTGTTGCCCGCGGTGTGACGAAAAGGGCGGTCGCGAAGCGCCTCGAGTGGATGCGACCGTCCCTAGTCGCCGCGTCGCCTTCTTCGTGATGTTCGTCGAACATACCCGCGCGGTTCTCGTGAGTTTCATCACGCTGACGACTCCCTCCTTCTCCCTTTCTCCGCAGATCAACGACATCTCTCTTGAGGACTACATCGGCGTGAAGTCCAAGCACGCGGTGTACGTTCCCCACACCGCGGGCCGCTACGCGCAGAAGCGTTTCCGCAAGGCGCAGTGCCCCATCACCGAGCGCCTCGTGAACGCGCTCATGATGCACGGCCGCAACAACGGCAAGAAGCTCATGGCTGTGCGCATCGTCAAGCACGCCATGGACATCATCCACCTCCTCTCCGACCAGAACCCCATTCAGGTCATCGTCGACGCCATCATCAACGCGGGCCCCCGTGAGGACGCCACCCGTGTCGGTTCCGCGGGTGTGATTCGCCGCCAGGCTGTCGACATCTCCCCCCTCCGCCGCGTCAACCAGGCCATCTACCTCATCACCACCGGCGCGCGCGAGGCTGCTTTCCGCAACGTGAAGACCATCGCCGAGTGCCTGGCGGATGAGCTCATCAACGCGGCGAAGGGCTCCTCCAACTCCTACGCCATCAAGAAGAAGGATGAGCTCGAGCGTGTGGCCAAGGCTAACCGCTAATCGACGTGTTGGAGACGAGGCGGGGTGGTCGTCGGCTGACGTTAGGTCGGCTGACCTCCCTCTCACTGGGGGTGTTTAACGGGTTTGGTAGTGGCTCTTTGAGCGTCGCGAGCGAGCTTGGCGGTGCGCAGGAATGTTAGGACGTTCCCTTGTAATGAAGTAAGCTCTCGGACGGCGGGTCCACTTTTATGATCTCGTGTCGCGTCACTGCTCGCGCCTTCTTTGACCAACACCGCGACCGCCACTTGAAACTTTCCTCCTTATGCCAATTACACTGATTTCCCCAAACTGCGAATCCATCGTCGATCGGTATCGCGAACAAATTCGTATTTCATTGTTTTCCCGAGACTAAATAATCGCACTCGATAGCTCATCGTGCCGTCATTTGTCTCTTGACTTTTCCAACTCGAATCGCTCCAGAGCCACACACGAGAACGTTCGAGAACTGCTTTGTGACGGAGATCCATGAAACGGGGTCCAAAACGGAGGCCGAAAAGAGGCCTCCGAATCAAATTAGCCTTGTACGCCACTGGGGGCGCCCGCTAGGCGGCGGTCAGGTTGAAGACCGTGCGCTAGGCGTCTTCTACATAGAGGCGTCGGTCGGGGCGGATTAGGCGCGCGGGGGGCGGGAAAGGAGTGAAGCGATTCCCCCTAAGAAGGGGGAGGGAAAGGTGCCCTCTTGTCGGTCGGACTACCATCCTTGGGGATCTGAACGGTAGACTAAATATCCCTAGGACCCTCGCGAAGGTGGTAGAGCGCCGCTATGCCGCCGCTTCCAACCTTCAGGGTGTTGTCGAAGGTGGATCTGAAGATTGCGACGCGCAACTTCAGGGGCGATGAGAGGCTTGGCGAGGAAGGTCCGAGGTGAGTGCTCGCGCATCTGCCGCACAAATCTTGCTGCATATATTGGGGCGCGCGCACTCGACGTCCGCCCCTGCTCGTCCCGCAAAGCGCGCCAAAAGCCACGAGTCGATCCCTCGCTGACCGTACTCACCCCCAACACTACTTTCTTATCTCGCAGCGGAATCGTTTACAGGGGAAGACTGGGAGAGACGCCCATCGCGGTCAAGGTGGCGAGCGGTGAGTCAACCAAACACATCATCGATCATTTTGTCCCCGCCTCGCACACAGCCGAACCTCCGCTGAACTCGACCCTCTTCACGCCCCATCCACAGGCTCGGACTCGGGAATCGATAAGGATCCGACCGCGCGCGAGTTTATGAAAACCCTGATCTACAAGCAGCCTCCCAACCACCCGAACGTGGTGCCAATCATGGGCATATCGCTGGACGGGGGACAGTGCGTGATGTCCGCGCTCGCGCCGGGCGGTTCGCTCGAGTCGCGGCTCACGCAGCTGAACTGGTTCCAGCGGCTGCGAGTCGCGGCGGGTGCGTTCGCGGGTCTCGCGGCACTGCACGCCGCGGGAGTGGTGCACGGAAACCTGAAGACCACGAACGTCTTCGTCGCGGACGACGGCCTGGACGGGTTGGTTGGCGACTACGCGGCGGGGCGAAGGCCGGATTTCGACAAGTGCTCAACCAGCGTGCTCAACTACTACGATCCAGCCTTCGTCAAGGGGGACGATGCGAGCAACGAATCGGACGTGTACTCCATGGGTATCGTGCTCCTCGAGCTGCTGGCGTCCCAGAGGGACGGGGAGGTTCCCGCCGTCCAGAACGGGGGCGGCGGCGGACCCCTGGACGAATTCGCCGACGCCGCCGCGCAAGGAGGGTGGCCGGAGGACGTGGCGCGGGAGGTCATCGAGCTCGCGGCGGCGTGCGTGAGACCCAACGCCAGGCGGAGGAAGAGCGCGGACATCATCGCCAGGGCGCTGAAGCAGATCGCCCGGGACGAGGTGGACGAGGCTGGAAACGTGGTGACGCTGATGCGGCTTGCCGATAAGGCGTGCGGCACCGCGAGGGACCAGTCCGGCGAGCTGCCGAGGTTCGACAAGATGCGCGCCAGGGAGAGGGCGCGATTCGAGTTCGCGGCGCTCAAGCTTCAGGCCAGGTGGCGGGGGAGGGTGGCGAGGAGACGGTGCGAAAAGCTCAAGAGGTCGGGAATGCCGGCGCAGATCGTCGCCGACGACGGCCAGGATTCGACGTTTACCCCCGAGCAGGTCAAGGCTGCGGTGTTCATTCAGACCAGGTGGCGAGGCATTATGGCCAGGAAAAAAGCCCGGAAGCTGGTCGCTCAGAAGAGAGGTGTGACGTTCCAAGAAGATGATGACGGCACTGCCCTTACCAGGAAACAGCTCGACGAGCTCGCTCTGGCGGAGCGAGAGGCTGAGGAGC
>Ga0115567_10000776_pt1 | contig 31535 bp, 32 predicted proteins | sample COGITO_mtgs_1204_2_FD_88679 | JGI IMG/M metagenome (GOLD analysis project Ga0115567, IMG submission 88679) | Pelagic marine microbial communities from North Sea - COGITO_mtgs_120412 | ecosystem: Environmental > Aquatic > Marine > Epipelagic | place: Germany:Helgoland, sampling site Kabeltonne...
AGATCAACGCGGATGGCGGCATCATGGGCCGCGAGGTCCGCATGATCACAGAGGATGACGGCACCGACCCCAATCGCGGCGCCGAGGCGGTCGAGAAATTCGCCAACCAGCATGGCTGCGATGCCGCCTTCGGCACGCTCTACAGCCATGTCGTCATCGGCTCGGCCCCCCGCGCGGGAGAGTTGAAGCTGCCCTACTACGTCGTCTCCGAAGGGCACCACGTCGCCGGCGGCATCCTCAACCGCTATACGCTGCAACCCGGCATCACCGACGTGAAAAGCCAGATCAGGGCGATGGCCCCCTTCGTGTCCGACACGCTCGGGCGCAAGGTCACGATGATCTATCCCGACTTCGTCTTCGGCTACGACCACCGCGATTTCTTCGCCGAGGCGATCGCCGAACGCGGCGGCGAGGTGATCGCCAACATTCCGATTCCCCCGACAGAGACCAGCTTTACCCGCTACTTCCCCCGCATACCGCGCGAAACCGAGGTCGTGTATCACGTCATGGTCGGCCCGTCGGTCCTCACCTTCGTCAAGGAGCTGGGCGAATTCTTCGGCGGTCGCGGGCCCGCCCTGTTCGGCTTCATCGACAGCCTCGAAAGCGTCGACATGACCGCCCCCGGCCTCGAATTTCTCGACGGTTCGCATTTCTGGGAGGGGATGCCCCGCTACGTCCAGCCCGACCAGACGGAATACGAGACTGCCTACCGCACGGCGGTGGGCGTGGACGATACCGGCGCGGCGCTCGACGATCCCGCGGACGTGTCGGCCTATGCCCACATGTTCGGCTGCTGGGAGACGCTGCACGTCATGAAGGCCGCGATGCAGGACTGCGGCTATCGCGGGCCGCAGGACAGGCAAGCGATGATCGAGGCGACCGAGGCGATGACAGACATCCCCGAAGGGTTCGACCACCCGCAGGGGCCGAAGCTGTTCAACGGGCGCACGCACCAGGTCTTCGCACGGCAGCATGTCAGCCGGGTCGAGGACGGCCGCCTGACCCGCGTGCACACAGCGCCCATCGAGGCCACGCTCTACCCCGACGAGGTCGACTACACCACGCAACCGTTCTGACCGCGCGCGCAATGGAGTTCGGCCCCCACCTGATGCTCGCCCTGATCGAGGGCGCGGTGATGTCCGCGGTCCTCGCGCTGATGGCGTCGGGGCTGGCGCTGGTGTTCGGGGTGATGCGCGTCGTCAACGTCGCACACGGCGAATTCTACATGCTGGGCGCCGTGGTCGCGTGGTTCGTCGCCACCCAGGTCGGCGGCGGCCCGGCGGTGGCCTTCGTCGCGGCGCTGGTGATCGCGCCGCTGGCGGTGGGGGGCTTCGCGGCGCTGATCGACATGACGATCCTGTCGCGCATCGGCTACGACCCCGAACGCACCATCGTCGCCACGATCGGCCTGCTCTACATCCTGCAACAGGGCACGCTGATGGCCTTCGGCCCTGACGCGCGCCCGGTGCAGGCGCCGTTCGACGCCCGCATCGACCTGCCCTGGGTCGAGCGGGTCGACGGCGCATGGGCGCTCTACTGGCCGTGGGGCCTGCATGTCACGGCCTACAAGCTGTTCGTGATCGCCGCCGCCGTCGCCATCCTCACCGCACTCTGGCTCGCGATGCGGCGCAGCCGCGCGGGTTTGATGATGCGCGCGACGCAGTGGGACGCCGAGACAGCGCAGGCCTTCGGCGTGAACACAGGCCGGGTGCAGGCGGGCGTCTTCGGCCTCGGCTGCGGGCTCGCGGCACTTGCGGGCGTGCTGATCGTGCCGATCCAGCAGGCGCATTACCTGATGGGCGGAGAGGCGCTTTTGTCGTCGTTCATCGTCGTCATCATCGGCGGCCTCGGCAGCCTCGGCGGCACCCTCGTCGCCGCGATCGTCATCGGCATGGCCGACGGCATCCTGTCGGTGTTCTTCTCGCCCATCGTGGCGCGCATCGTCGCCACGCTCGCCGTCGCGATGGTGCTGGTGTTCCGCCCCGCGGGCCTGTTCGGGACACGCCGCGCATGAGGTGGGGCCTGCATCTGGGGGTCGTGGCGGGTCTGCTCTCGCTCAACTGGGTGCTCGGCGCCTACGCGCAGGGCAACGTCGCGCGGATCATGGTGCTGGCGACCTACGCGATGGGATACAACGTCGCGTTCGGCTATACCGGGCTGCTGTCGCTCGGGCACGCGATGTTCTTCGCCGCGGGAATGTACGGCCTTGGCATCCCGATGTATCACTTCGGGCTTCCTGCCGAGGCCGCGTTCGTCGTGGCGCTTGGCTGCGGGGCGGGCCTCGGCCTCGGCGTGGCGCTGCTCGCGCTTCGCACCATCGGCGTTGGTTTCATGATCGTGACCCTGATGTTCGCGCAGGCGACGTATCTGTGCATCCTTTACTTCGCCGGCTGGACGCGCGGGGACGAGGGGTTTGTCCTGCCGCAATCGGCGCGGACCCTGTTCGGCCTGCCGCTTTCGGATCCCGATATCCGCTACCTCGCCGCCTGGGCGCTGTTCTCGGTCACGCTGTGTCTGACACTGTGGCTGGCCACGCGACCCTTCGGCCGCGTCCTTGTCGCCATCCGCGAAAACGAGGACCGCGCCGCCCTTCTCGGCTATCGCACCTGGGCGCGCAAGGTCGCGGCGGTCACGCTGTCTGCGACGATCTCGGCCGCGGCGGGGGCGGGGTACGCGCTTCTGTTCGGCAATACCGGCAGCACCTTCGCGACCGTGCAATACTCGATCCTGCCGCTTTTGTGGGTGCTGCTCGGCGGGGCGGGGACGGTGATCGGGCCGCTGATCGGCACCGCGTTCATGTTCTACCTGATCGACTGGGCGTCCGACGTGACGACCGCCTACATGGCGCTGGCGGGCGCGGTCCTCGTGGCGCTGACGCTGTTCGCGCCGGGCGGCATCGCGGGTTGGATCCGTTCGCGGCTGTGGCGGGGGCTGCCGTGACGCTGCTGGAAACCCGCGCCCTGACCCGCCGTTTCGCAGGGATCACGGCCGTCGACGCGGTGGATTTCACGCTCGACCGGGGCGAGGTGCGCGCCCTGATCGGCCCCAACGGGGCAGGCAAGACCACGCTGACCTCGCTGCTGATCGGTCGCCTCGCCCCCGATGCGGGCAGCGTCCATTTCGGCGGCCGTGACGTCACCCGCCTGCCCGCCCATGCCCGCGTGCGCCTCGGCATGGCCTACACGTTCCAGATCACGTCCGTCTTCGCCGACCTGCCGGTATCCGAGAACGTGGCGCTGGCCGCCCGCCGCGCCGGGCGCGGGGCCCATGTCGACGAAACCCTCGACCGCGTCGGCCTGCCGGGGCGGGGCGACACGCTGGCGCGCGACCTGTCCTACGGCCACCAGCGCCTGCTGGAAATCGCGATGGGGCTGGTGCAGGCGCCGGCGCTGCTGATCCTGGACGAGCCGACGCAGGGCCTGGCCGAGGCCGAGATCGCCGGGTTTCGGACCCTCGTGCGAGAGATCGTCCCAGACACGACCGTCCTGCTGATCGAACACAACATGGCCGTGGTCATGGCACTGGCCGATCGGGTCACGGTGATGGATCGCGGGCGGGTCCTGGCCGAGGGCACGCCCGATGCCATCCGTGCCGATGCCGCCGTGCAGGCGGCCTATCTGGGGACCGATCGATGCTGAACGTGTCGGCGGTCGACGTCGCCTACGGCCCGGTGCCGGTCCTGCACGGGCTGAGCTTCGGCGCGCGGCGCGGTGAGATCCTGTGCCTGATGGGCCGAAACGGCGCCGGCAAGACCACGGCAATGAAGGCGATCATGGGTCTGCTGCCGCTGACCGCCGGGCGGATCGACTGGGACGGGGTGGTCATCTCGGACCTGCCCGCCCACGCGGTTCCGGGGCGCGGCATCGGCTACGTCCCGCAGGGGCGGCGCCTGTTCGGCGACCTGACCGTGGCCGAGAACCTCGCGATCGGCCTTTCCGCGCGCCGGTCTCCTCCTTCGGTGCGCGAGGCGGCGCTCGACCTTTTTCCCGCGCTGCGCGACCGCCTTGCCCAGCGGTCCGAAACGCTGTCGGGCGGCGAGCAGTCCATGCTCGCCATCGCCCGCGCGCTCTGCGTCGATCCCGGCCTCATGCTGCTGGACGAACCGACCGAGGGTTTGCAGCCCTCGATGGTGGCCGCGATCCGCGACGTGCTGCTGCGCCTGCGCGGCGAGGGGCGCGCCGTCGTGCTGGTGGAACAACGCATCGACGCGGTCCTCGACCTCGCCGACCGCGTGGCGATCGTCGAACGCGGAAGTATCGTCGAGACGGCGGATGCCGCGACCCTGCACGCCGATCCGGCGATCCTGCGCGCGCGCCTGGGCGTCTAGCAGTCCCGCGTCAGGGCCCCGACGATCCGGCGGACCAGCGGCGCGAGGATCAGCACCCCGAGGAACGCGGCCGGCCACGCCGCCAGCCACGCCGACAGCGACAGCCCCACAAAGCCTTCGACGATGCCCAGCGTGCGCCACGTCACCACGCACGAGATGAACAGCGACACCATGCTCGACAGGATCAGCGCGAACAGCACGTTGGCAAAGCGTCGGTGGATCATCGCGAACTGGACATTCTCTTGATCCTCCGGAACAGAGAAAAAATCAAACTGACACCTTCAGTCACTTTATCGCCTGCGGGTTGATCGGCGACCCGGCCGCACCGGGAATATGCAGCGGTGGTGCGGTAAAGAAGAATTCGTACACCCCGTCCTCGGCACAATCAGCGGCCAGCTCGCGCACATAGAATATCTCGCCCATGGAAATCCCGATCGCGGGGATCACCACCCAGTGCCACGGCTGATTGGCCTCGTCGGTCTCGTTCGGGCGCACCTCGCAGCCCCAGGTGTCGGCGCAGATCGCGGCGATGTCGTGCCTCTTGATCCAGTGCGCCGTCTCGAAGGCCAGCCCCGGCGCGTCACCGCCCGCATAGCCCGCCCAGTCGCCCGCATCGAGGCAGCGTTCCTGATGCCCGGTCCGCACGATCACGAAATCGCCGCGGCGCACCTCGACCCCCTGCGCCGCGGCACACCCGTCGAGGTCGTCGTTGGTGATCGGATAGCCGTCGTCGAGGCTGTCCACGCCCTTCCACCGTGCGATGTCGAGCAACACGCCGCGCCCGACCATCCGGTCGCGCACATGCTCGATGCCCAGGCGCTTGGCGCCGTTCACCGTCACGTCGGTCGCCGGATAGCCGTTGTACATCTCGTCGTCGAGGAAGATGTGGCAAAGCGCATCCCACTGTGTCGATCCCTGGCACGGCAGGTTGATCGCGTCGTCGGCGTAGCGCAGGTAGGCCACGCCGTCGCCGTCCTGTTCGCCCGTCACCGCGTCCGTGCCGGTGGCCAGCATCTGGTGGATCAGGTTCCAGCGCCCCCCGAACAGCCCCTGCTGGATCTGCTGCTTGAGGTCGAGACCCAGCGCGAAGACCCGGCCCTTGCGGATCAGCTTGCCCGCATCGACGACATCCTGCGGGGTGACGTTGTTGAGCGTGCCGATCTGGTCGTCCGCGCCCCACCGGCCCCAATTCGACAGCTCCCTGGCGGTGTCGTAGATGTCCTGGCGCGTCAGCTTGGCCATGTCGCCCTCCCTCGGCTAATTTATCGAATGACAAATTAAACGCGACCTGCTGTCAATGGGGCTTGCCCCGCCCGCCGGTCCGCGTTGTTATCGGGTGATAACCAATCAGGGGGCAGGCCATGGCCGAGCAAACCAAGACGTTCGACGTGATCTTCGAGGGCACCGGAACGGCATCGGGCAAGATGCGGAACGACATCCACGTCACATGGCCGATGATGAAGGAAAGCTTTGACCTGGCCACCGACGAGGGGCCGTTCCACGGCGGCGACGGCACCGCCCCGCCGCCGCTGGCGCTGTTCACCGCGGCGCTCACCGGCTGCCTGATGACGCAGATCCGCGCCTTCGCCAAGCGGCTGAAGATCGACATCGGCGAGGTCAAGGTGAATGCGCGCCTGCACTGGAAGGGCGAGCAGACCGGCAACGCCCCCTACGAGACCGGGCCCGTCGGCTTCGACCTCGACGTCGATCTCGACAGCGGGGCCACGCCCGAGGATCAGGCCCGCCTGCTGGACGCGGCCAGGAAGGGCTGCTTCATCGAGACCACGCTGGCGCAGGGTTTGACGGTCGGACACCGGTTGCGTATCGGGGAGGCGTGGCAGGAGGCCTGAGGAGGGCCGATATGGCCGAGCGGACCGACGCGTCCCCCCAGACAAAACGCAAGCGCCTGCCCTCGGCAGAGCGCAAGGCCGACTTCATCGAGAAGGCGATCCAGTTCTTCGCCGACGAGGGCTTCGAAAGCTCCACCCGCGGCCTCGCCCGCCGCCTCGGCGTCACGCAACCGCTGCTCTACCGCTACTTTCCGTCCAAGGACGACCTCATCTCCGAGGTGTACGATGCGGTATATGTCAACCGCTGGCGCCCCGAATGGGAAACCCTGCTGCGCGACCGCACCCGCAGCGTGAAACAGCGCCTCAACGATTTCTACAACGTCTATACGGATGTGATCTTCAACCGCGAATGGATGCGGATCTACCTGTTCTCGGGCCTGAAGGGCGTCGACATCAACCGCCGCTACATGGTCCTCGTGCGTCAGCGCATCCTGGAGCCGATCCTCGAGGAGGCCCGTCTCGAATTCGGGCTGGCGCCGCGCGATGCGCGGGATTGCGAGGTCGAATTCGCCTGGGTCATGCACGGCGGCATCTTCTACTACGGCGTGCGCGACCTGATCTACGAAAGCTCGATCTCGACCGACAAGCCGCGCGTGATCGAGGACGCGGTCGAGGCGTTCGTCGCGGGTCTCGACATCAAGCTGCGGCGCGACGGGGGCGCCTGAGGGCGCGCCTCACCCCGCCATCACGGCCCCGATCGCCGCCGACAGCTCGCGCTCTCCGAACGGCTTGTCGAGCCGCACGACACCCGCGCGGTCCGCCTCCTCCGGCAGATCGGCATAGCCTGTGGCCAAAACCGCCGGCATCCAGCCGCGATCCTCGCGCAACCGCGCCAACAGCTCCAGCCCCGTCATCCGCGGCATCGACTGGTCCGTGACCAGCAGGTCGATATCGGCGTGCCCGGCCGCGACCTCCATCGCGCGCGCCCCGGAATGTGCCTCGATAACGGTATGTCCCAGCTCCTCGAGCATCCCGACCGTGCCCATCAGCACCAGCACGTCGTCGTCGACCGCCAGCACCTTGAGCGGGCGCGCGGCTTCGTCCCGTGGCCCGGCGGGCGGCGGTTCGGGCGCTGCCGCCGCCTCCGCGTCGGTTACCGGCAGCCAGATCGTCGCCGTCGTGCCCGTGCCCGGCGCGCTCTCGATGTCGAAATGCCCCTCCGACTGCCGCGCCAGCCCGTGCACCATCGACAGCCCGAGCCCCGTGCCCTTGCCCGCCCCCTTGGTGGTGAAGAACGGCTCTGTCGCCTTGGCCAGCGTCGCGGCATCCATGCCACCGCCGGTATCGGTCACGGCAAGCGCGAGATAGCGCCCCGGCCGCAGGACGCCGTCCTCGGTCAGCGACGTCTCGCTCAGCTTGATGGTGATCTCTCCGTCGCCGTCCATCGCGTCGCTCGCGTTCACCACCAGGTTCAGCAGTGCCATCTCCATCTGGTTGGGATCGACGCGCGCGTTCGGCAGATCGCCCTCCAGCCGTCGATGCAACAGGACGTTCGGGCCGACGGACCGCGCCATGAGATCGGACATGCCCGCCACCAGCGCGGACAGGTCGACCGATTGCGGCAACAGCTCCTGCTTGCGCGCGAAGGCGAGCATCCGCTGCGTCAGAACGGCGCCCCGCTGCGTCCCCCTGACCGCGTTCTCGAGCAGTGCAGACGCGCGCTGATCGTCCGGCGGCAACCGCTTTCCCAAAAGTTCGAGGCTCGACCGGATGGCGGCCAGCAGGTTGTTGAAATCGTGCGCGACCCCGCCGGTGAGCTGTCCGATCAGCTCGAGCTTCTGCAACTGGCGCACCGCCTGCTCGGCCTGACGCAGGTCCTCCTCGCGCGCGCGCCGCTCCTCGATGTCGCGGCCGACCGCGGCGAAGACGTCGCCGTCGGCGAACACCGTCCAGCTCGTCCAGTGCCAGGCGCCGTCGGCGGTCAACAGCCTGACCTCGTGATCGTTCAGACGCCCGCCCTCGAGCATCCGGCCCCAGGCCTGCGCGTTGCGGTCCCTGTCGTCGGGATGGACCAGGTCGTTGAACTCAGTGCCGATCAAGTCGGCGGGCGGATAGCCGAGCAAACGCTCCCACGCCGGATTGGCCGATCCGTACCGTCCGTCCGGTCCCAGCGTGACAAACAGATCCCCCGTCGAGCGCCAGATCCTGCCACCGTCCGACGCGCGTTTCGCCAGCTCGTGCTCGCGCAGCTTGGTCTCGTGCACGTCGCGGCCATAGCAGATGACGTCGTCGCCATCGACGAACCCGCTCCACCTGTACCATCTGTGGCTGCCATCGGCCGCCCGCATCCGCATCTCGAATTCCGATAGCGTCCCTGTCGACACGAGGCTTTCGTATATCTCGCTGACCGCGCCCAGATCGTCGGGATGCGACAACTCGTCGAACCGTCGCCCGATCAACGACCCATCGGGATATCCCAGCCCGGTTTCCCACGCGGGATTGGTCAGTCGATAGGATCCGTCAGTCTTGCCGATAACGACATACAAGTCGTGCGACAGCGCCCACAGACGCCTGCGGGCCGTTTCCTCGTCGGGGACGCCCGTGGCGCGTTTGGATGACATCGAGCGGTCCAACGACAGATTGCCAATGCGGGAACATTCGGGGCATGCCGCGGCCGCGTCAAGCGCTCACGCCGCCACCGCACACTGTCAGGTCTCGGCGGTGCCGCGCGCCGGATAACCGTTGTCCATCGCGAACTTGGCCTTGGGCACGAGGATGTCGAGGTCGGGCCGCGCGAACGGCATGTTGGCGATGTCGATCAGATAGAGCCGCCCGTCCCCGCGCACCCAGAACATCCCCGGCTCGGCGAACTCGGCGGTCTCGGCGTCCTTGATCGAGGTCGAGAGATACAGGCCCCAGGCCTTCACGTCCTCCCGGCCCATGCCGTAGGCCACCGGAATGTCGCCCAGGCCCCAGTCCTCGACCGCCTGTTTGGCGCGGTCCTCGGGGTCCATCGACACCATCACCAGGTTCAGCCCGTTCTCGGCGATCTTGTCCTTCATCGCGACGATCTTGGACGCATAGGCCTTGCAGACCGGGCAGTGCAGGCCGCGATAGACCACGATCATCGTGAACGTGCCGGGCGTCTGGTCGGCCAGCGTCCAGGTGCCGCCCCCCACGAGCGGCAGCGACAGCGCGGGGGCCTGTGTGTCGGGCATCAGCTTGGCGGTCATGGCGGTCTCCTTGCATGTGGCGCGGCTTGCGGCATTTCGCACCCGCCTGCCGCATCCTCCTTGAACCTAATTTATAATTCGATAACTTAACCCCGTGGGCAGGGCAAGACCCGCGGATGGGGGGACGGATGAAAGCACCCGATTTCGACTATCGCCGTCCGGGCGACCTCGCGCAGGCGCTGGCCCTGCTGACCGACGGCGGCGGAGAGGCGCAGCCGCTGGCCGGCGGGCAAAGCCTGATGCCGATGCTCAACTTCCGCGTCGCGGGTCCCGCCACGCTGGTCGATCTCGCGGATATCGCCGAGTTGCGCGGCGTGACCCGCGCGGACGGCTGGCTGCGGATCGGCGCGATGACCCGCTATGCCGAGCTTGCGGATATCGACGACGTGCCGCTGATCGCCATGGCCCTGCCCCACATCGCCCACGACGCGATCCGCAATCGCGGCACGCTGGGCGGCAGCCTCGCGCTCGCCGATCCGGCGGCGGAAATGCCTGCGGTGATGCGCGCGCTCGGCGCGGTGATCGAACTGGCCGGGCCGGACGGCACGCGGGAGGTCGCGGCCGACGACTTCTTTCTCGGCTACTACGACACCGCCTGCGCCGAGGACGAGCTGATCGTCGCCATCCGCGTGCCGATCGCCGCCGACGGCTGGCGCTTCGGCTTTCACGAACTGACCCAGCGCCACGGCGACTATGCCATCACCGGCGTCGCCATCGCCGCCGGACCGGGCGCCGATCCCGTCCGCATCGCCTATTTCGGCGTGTCCGACCGCGCGATCCGGGCGGATGCCGCCGAAGACGCGCTGACCGGCACAGATTTCGGCGCCAACGCCGTCGCCGCCGCCCTGCCGCATCTCGCCGGGCTGGAAATCGACGGCGACCTCAAGGCGTCCGAGGCGTTGCGCCGCCGCTACGCCGCCATCTGCCTGACCCGCGCCACGGAGGCGATGCGATGAACCGCGAGATCACCCTGACCGTCAACGGAGAGACGCTGACCCACAGCGTCCCCGTCCGCATGAACCTTGTCGATTTCCTGCGCCACGAGGCCGGCCTGACCGGCAGCCATGTCGGTTGCGAACACGGGGTCTGCGGCGCCTGCACGCTGATGGTCGACGGGGCCACCGTGCGCGGCTGCCTGATGCTGGCCGTGCAGGCCGACGGCACGCACGTCACGACGATCGAGGGGCTGTCGGACAGCGGCCGGTCAGGCGCGCTGGCGGCCGCGTTCACTGCGCGCAACGCCCTGCAATGCGGGTTCTGCACCCCCGGCATGATCGCGTCGGCCGTGGGATATATCGAGGGCGGCGGCACCGCCGACCGCGACGCTGTGCGCGCCCACATCTCGGGCAACTATTGCCGCTGCACCGGGTATCAAAGCATCGTCGACGCCATCTGCGACGTGATCGGGGGGGACACGCCATGACCGGCCCCGCCAGGATCTTCGACCGCCCGAACGACGCCATCGGCAAACCGCTGCCGCGCCCCGACGCCGCGCGGCTGGCCACCGGGCGCGGCCGCTTCGTCGACGACATCCAGCTTCCGCGCATGGTCCACGCGGCCTTCCTGCGCTCGCCCCACGCCCACGCGCGCATCGTGTCCATCGACGCGGACGCCGCGCGCGACATGCCCGGCGTCGTCGGCGTCTGGACCGGCGCGGACATGGCCGACATGATCACCCCCTGGGTCGGCACGCTGACCCACATGACGGGGCTGCGCTCGGTCCCGCAATACCCGCTCGCCGTCGATATCACCCGCTGGCAGGGCGAACCGCTCGCCATGGTCGTGGCCCGCAGCCGCGCCGAGGCCGAGGACGCCTGCGACGCGATCCTGGCCGAGCTCGACGACCTGCCCGCCGTCACCGATACCGAAACCGCGCTCGACGCGGGCACGCCCGTCATGCACGACGGCTTCGACAGCAACCTCGCGTTCGAGCGGGTGGTCGAGGCGGGCGATACCGCCGCCGCGCCTGGTGCGGGCGGCACGGTGGTGGAACGCACCTTCCGCTTCGGCCGCCATACCGGCGTCACGCTGGAATCGCGCGGCACGGTCTGCGATTTCGACCCCGGCGACGGCCGGCTGACGATGCACTATTCCGGCCAGGCGCCGCACATGATGCAGGCGATCCTGTCGAAACATCTCGACCTGCCAGAGGCGGACGTGCGCGTCATCTCCCGCGATGTCGGCGGATCGTTCGGGATAAAGATCCACACCTACGGCGACGAAATCGCCTGCGCCGTCGCCGCCCGCGCCCTGCGCCGCCCGGTGAAATTCGTGGCCGACCGGATGGAAAGCTTCATGTCCGACATCCACGCGCGCGACCATGTCGTGACGGGGCGCATGGCGGTCGACGCGGACGGTCGGATCACAGCGCTCGAGATCGACGACATGACCGGCATCGGCCCGTTTTCGATGTATCCGCGCACCAGCGCCATCGAATGCAACCAGGTGCTGAACCTGACCGGCGCGCCCTATGCCATCGAAAATTACCGCGCGCGCGGCCGCGTCGTGTTCCAGAACAAGGCGATGATGTGCCAGTACCGCGCCGTCGGCCACCCGATCGCCATGGCGGTCTGCGACGGCCTGCTCGACGACGCCGGCCGCGCGCTCGGCATCGACCCGGTCGACATGCGCCGCCGCAACCTGCCGCCAGACGACAGCTATCCGCGCGCCTCCGCCTCGGGGATGAAGCTCGACGATCTGTCGCAGCACGCGTGCCTCGAAAAGCTGGTGCAGATCATGGACCTGCCCGCCCGCCGCGCCGAACAGGCCGCCTTGCGCGAGGCGGGCGTGCATCGCGGCATCGGCTTCGTCTCGATGGTCGAGGTCACGAACCCCTCACCGATGTTCTACGGCATCGGCGGCGCCCCGATCGCGAGCCAGGACGGCGCCGTCGTGCGCCTCGACGCCGGCGGCAGCCTGCATGTCGCCTCCTCGATCACCGAGCAGGGCCAGGGCACCAACGCCATCCTCGCGCAGATCGCGGGCGGCGTGTTCGGCATCTCGCCGGGCAACGTGCGCGTCACCACCGGCGACACCGACACCGTCCCCTATGGCGGCGGCACATGGGCGTCGCGCGGCGCGGGCATCGGCGGCGAGGCGATGTTGCAGGCCGCGCACGCGCTCAAGGGGCAGGTGCTCGACGTGGCGGCCGTGCTGCTTCAGGCGGACGCCGAAACGCTCGACATCCGAAACGGACGGGTTGTGGACGCAGATGGCGGGGCCGAACGGATGGAGTTGGCCGACCTCGCCCGCCTCGTCTATTACCGCGGCAACGAATTGCCCAACGACCTGCGTCCCGAACTGATCGCGACGCGCCACCACCGCGTCACCGACTTTCCGTTCGTGTTCACCAACGGCGCGATGGCGGCCGAGGTCGAGGTCGACACCGACACCGGCTTCGTCAAGGTCATCCACGTCTGGGCGGTCGAGGATTGCGGCCGCGTCATCAACCCGCTTTTGGTCGACGAACAGGTGCGCGGCGGCGTGGTGCAGGGGATCGGCGGCGCGCTTTACGAGGAATGTCTCTACGACGCCGAGGGGCAGATGCTGAACACCACGATGGCCGACTACATGGTCCCGATGGCCGCGGAGATGCCCGACATCACCGTCGCCCATGTCGAAACGCCGACCAGGACCAGCGTCCTCGGTGCCAAGGGCGCGGGAGAGGCGGGAACCGGCGGCGCCCCCGCGGCGCTGCTGAACGCGGTCAACGACGCGCTGGCCCCGATGGGCGCCTCGATCTGGCAGATGCCGATGACGCCGGAACGCATCCTGACCGCGCTTGGCAGGCTCTAGATCGCAAAAATACAAGCCGCCGCGCCGTTTCCCTCGGGAAAGCCGACGCAGCTGCATGTTTCGTCATCGTGTGGATCGGGGGCGACCGGCGCCGCCCCCGCGCCCGATCACTCCACGGTGTATTCGACCGGCCACTCGTAACCAGCGGCGGTCACCGCACCCAGATAGGCCTTCAGCACCTCGCTGCCGGGCATCCCGCGCCCGTCGGCATCCGACGCCTGCTGCTGCGGAAACCCGGTCAGCGACGACGCCCATTCGGCCCGCGCCTCGTCGGGCAGGTCGCGCACGTTCGCGCCCGCCTCGGCGAGACCCGTCAGGCCCCGTTCCTGTGCTGCGTTCAGCGACGCGCCCGCCTGCGCCTCGTAGGCGGCGCCGACCTCGCGGATGATCGTCTGCACCTCCTCTGGCAGGCGTTCCAGCGACGCGGTGTTCATCGTCAGGCCGTTGACCGGCATCGCGCCGAACCCGATCCGCGTATAATAGGGGGCCGGTTCGTAGAACTTGAACCCCAGATAGGCCGACGGGAACATCAACCAGCCGTCATACACGCCGGTCTGCATCGCCATGTAGCCGTCCGGCAGCGTCGACTGCACCGGGATCGCGCCGACGAATTCCAGCCACGGCAGGTTCGGCCCCGCGCCGCCGATCTTGACCCCCTCGAGGTCCGACGGGCTGTCCCACGCATCGACGGTGCCGAGGTGGTAGTTGTCCCAGCCGTGCAGGCCCAGCAGCACCTGGTCGTATTCCGTCTCGAACTGCTCGGTCAGCCAGGGCACTTGGTCATAGACCTGGCGCACGACCGACATGGATTGCTCGGAATCGGTCGGGCCGAACGGCGCGTAGTAGGGGAAGTTGTGCAGAAACAGCTTCGCCGGCTCGAAGCAGAAGCAGTAGGAGCCGATGTCGAGGATCCCGTTCTGAACCGATTCCAGCGTCTCGGCCACGCCCGCAATCGACCCACCATAGCCTTCGACGAACTCGATTTCGTACTCCGTCTCCTCGGCAACGCGGCGCACGACCTCGGGAACGAAGAATTCGGCCGTGTCGGTCACATAGACCGTCGGCCCGTTCGGGTGCCCCGACCCGATACGCAAGGTGAACGTCTGGGCAGTGGCGGCGCCCGCGGCCAGCGCCGCCAACGATACCCCCAGCCCGGCGCAGAATGTCGTCCGTGTCATGTCGTCTCCTCCCAGAGTGATGCAGTGCGGTCGCATCCGCCTTCGTCCGAGGCTTATTTATCGACCGCTAACCTGCGAAAGACTGCATGACGCCGCCCATCCGGTCAAGCGCGGCGCAATCGGCACGGTGATTAATTTATCGCTCGCTAAATTGCGTGTTGACCCGGCGGGTCCATCCGCTAGCGTCGTCCGGGCCATCTAACGTGGTGGCACCGGGGGAGGGAGCTTTCGATGACGGCGCAGATACGGCTCGCGCGGTTCCTGCACATCGTGTCTGCGGTCTGGACGCTGGGGCTGGCACTCCTCGTCTTCGCCGACGTGCTCGGCCGCGAACTGTTCCTTTCGCCCGTGCCGGGGACCAAGGAACTGCTCCAGAACTCCGTCGTCACCATCACCTTCCTGCAGATTCCGCTCGCGATCTATTCGGGGTCCATGCTGCGGACCTCGATCCTGACCGATGCGATGCCCGCCATCGTCCGCCGCCTGCTGCGGACCTTCGCGGCATTGCTCGGCGTCAGCCTGTTTCTGGCGCTGATGTGGGGCACCTGGCCCAGCTTCTGGGACGCTTTCCGCATCGGCGAATACGAGGGCGAAGGATCGCTCCGCGTCCCGACCTGGCCGGTGCGCGGCGCCGTCTTCGCGATGAGCGGGTTCGCCGCGCTGGCCTACGGCGCGATGATCTGGCTCGACTGGCGCGGACGCCTCGTCGACGAACAGGAGGCACCCGGCGCCCTCCTCCGGCTGGAGGACTGAGCCATGGGCGGAGAAATCGTCATCTACATGCTGGGCGCGCTGATTGTCCTGATCCTGCTCGGCGCCCATATCGGCGTGGCACTCGCGCTGTGTTCCGGCGTCGGCGTGTTCATCATGTTCCGCGGCAACACCGAGGCCGCCGTCTCGCTGATGTCGTCGACCGCCTACGACGCGATTCGAAAGGACGTGTTCGCCGTGGTGCCGCTCTTCGTCCTGATGGGCGACTTCATCTGGCGAAGCGGGGCGGCGGGCGATCTCTACCGCATCTGCGACCGCACCCTGCGCCGCCTGCCGGGTCGCCTCGCCATCGCGACGATCGCGGGCAACACCGTCTTCGCCGCCGTGACCGGCGTGTCGATCGCGTCCGCCGCCGCGTTCAGCCGCATCGCCTACCCCGAGATGATGAAGCTCGGCTACAACCAGACCTTCGCGCTCGGCGCGGTCGCGGGCTCCGCGTGCCTCGGCATGCTGATCCCGCCGTCGGTCCTGCTGATCGTCTGGGCGATCCTGACCGAGATGTCGGTGGGCGCGCTGTTCATCGCGGGCATCGTGCCGGGCATGATCCTCGCGGGGCTGTTCGCTACCTACGTCATCGTCGCCGCGATCCGCAATCCGGCCCTCGCGCCGACCAACGACCGCCCCCTCGTCGATCCCTCCCCCGAGGAGAACCGCGCCGAGCTGATCGGCGGCTTCGGCATCCTCGGCCTGATCCTCGTGGTGATCGGCGGCATCTGGGCCGGCTTCTTCTCCCCGACCGAGGCGGCGGCGATGGGTGTCCTCGCCGCACTCGTCCTCGGCATCGTCAAGGGGATGCGGCTGGGCGACATCATGGAAAGCATGTATCAGGCCGGCCGCACCACCGCACCGATCATGTTCCTGCTCATCACCGCGCAGATGTATTCGCGCCTGATCGCACTCGGCGGCGGCGTCAACTACATCCAGGGCCTGTTCGACGACAGCGCCCTGTCGCCTATCATGATCATCGCGCTGATGACGGTGATCTGGCTGCTGCTGGGGATGCTCGTCGACTCGGTCTCGATCATCCTGCTGACCGTGCCGATCTTCGCGCCGATCGCCATCGCGCTCGGCTACGATCCGATCGCCTTCGCCATCTACGGCATCCTCATCATCGAGGCGGGCCTGCTGTCGCCGCCTTTCGGATTGCTGGTCTATACCGTCAGGGGGGCGGTGCCCGACAAGACCGCGACGCTGGGCAAGATCTTCGCGGGCGCCTTCCCGTATTTCCTGCTGATCCTCGTCGCCGCCGTGATCGTCCTGACCTTCCCCGCGCTCGCCACCTGGCCCGCGCAGGCGCTGCTCTGACGATCGGGTTTCGCGATCCCCGACCCCGGATCGCATGATTTCCGCGCCGGGCCACGACCCGCTAACCTGGTCGCGACCCCAGAGGAGGAGACGGACATGGACCTGGGATTCTTCACGATGCCGATCCATCCGGTGGCCAAGGACTGGCGCACCTCGCTGCACGAGGATCGCGCGGCATTCCTGCTCGCCGACGAGCTTGGCTTTACCGAAGGCTATGTCGGCGAACACACCACAGACGCGGCCGAGAACATCACCCACTGCATCAGCTTCATCGCCTGGATCGCCAGCCAGACGAAGGACATCCGGCTCGGCACCGGCACCGTCAACCTGCCCAACACGCATCCCGCTGCCGTCGCGGGCCAGATCGCCATGCTCGACCACATGCTCGACGGGCGGCTGATCTTCGGCATCTCGCCGGGTGGCCTCGCCACCGACGCCGAGGCATTCGGCTCGCTCGATGCCGACCGGAACGAGATGTTCCTCGAGGCGATCGACCACATTCTCGAGATCTGGAAACGCGACGCCCCCTACGACATCGAGGGCAAATACTGGACCATCACCACCCGCAGCCAGGAGATGACCGAAATCGGCCAGGGCATCATGGCCAAACCGCTGCAACGCCCGCATCCGCCGATCGTCGTCACCGCCGTGGCCCCCTTTTCCAAGGGCGTGCAGGCCGCCGCCGCGCGCGGCTGGGATCCGATCTCGGCCAACTTCCTGCTGCCGCAATGGGTCGCGACGCACTGGCCAAAATACGCCGAAGGGTGCCGCGACGGTGGCCGCCCCGCCGATCCCGCCAACTGGCGCGTGGCGCGATCCATCTTCGTCGCCGACGACATGGACACGGCCCGCGACTACGCGCTCGGACCGCAAAGCCCCTATCGCTACTATTTCAACCAGCTCCTGACCAAGATGAAGAAGCACGGCCGCGCCAACCTGTTCAAGGCCGACCAGGACATGTCCGACGACGAGGTCACGCTCGACGCCGTGCTGGACGCCTGCGTCACCTGGGGCACACCGGACAAGGTCGCCGACGACCTCATGGCCTTCCGCGACACCGTCGGCGATTTCGGCACGCTGCTCTATGCGGGCAAGGACTGGGCCGATGTCGATCTCGGCCGCCGCTCGATGCAGCTTCTGGCGGAAAAGGTGCAGCCCGCCGTCAACGACGCCATCGGCACGTCCATGGCCGCGCAATGACCCGCATCGCGGTCGATCGCGGCGGCTGGGCGCTGTCGGCCTACGTCACCGGCCCCGACGACGCGCCGCCGGTGGTGCTGTCGAACTCGCTCGGCACCGGCGTCGCGATGTGGACGCCGCAGCGCGAGGCACTCGAGGTGACGCACCGCGTCATCGGCTACGACACCCGCGGCCACGGCCTGTCGGGAACGCCGGACGGCCCCTACTCCTTCGACGACCTGATCGACGACGCGCTCGCCATTATGGACCATTTCGGCGCACGCCGCGCAGGATGGGCGGGCGTGTCGCTGGGGGCCATGACCGGCCTCGGGCTGGGGCTGCGCGCGCCCGACCGGCTGACCCGCATGGTCTGCGCCTGCGCCCGCGCCGACGCGCCGCCGCCCTTCGCCGCCAGCTGGGACGACCGGATGGAGAAGATCGACGCGGGCGGGCTGGAGGCAATCTGGCCGGGCACGCTGTCGAACTGGCTGACCGACGATTTCCGCGCGCAGCGCACCGATGTGGTCGAGACGCTGCGCCGCGACTTCCTCGCCACCCGGCCCGCCGGTTACGCCGGGTGTGCGGCGGCGCTGAAACGGCTCGACTACCTGCGCCATCTCGGCGATCTGACCGTGCCGACGCTCTATATCGCGGGCGAACGCGACAAGGGCGCCTCCCCCGACACGATGCGCGCCATGAAGGGCGCGACCCCCGGCGCGCGGATCGAGGTGCTGCCCGACTGCGGCCACATCGCCAACCTGAACGCCGACGCGGCCTTCACCGCCGCGCTGCGCGCGCATCTGGGGGACTGAATGGCACTGTCCGATCGCATCCCGTACCAGGCCATCGTCGACCGGCCCCGCCTGCACCTGCCGGGCGGGGCGCGTATTGCCGTCTGGATCATCGTCAATGTCGAGGAATGGCGCATCGAACGCCCGATGCCGCGCACCGTGTTGCCGCCGCCCATGGGCCAGCCGCTTCTGCCCGACGTGCCCAACTGGGCCTGGCACGAATACGGCATGCGCTCCGGTTTCTGGCGACAGCACGCGGCGCTGACCTCGCGCGGCATCCCCGCGACGCTGGCGCTGAACGGCCATGTCTGCACGTCCTATCCGCGCGTGGCGCAAGCGGCGCTGGAGGCGGGCTGGGAGTTCATGGGCCACGGCCACCTGCAGGGCCCGATGCACCGGCTCGACGACCAGGCCGCCGACATCGCCCGCGCCATGGACGAGATCGCGGCCTTCTGCGGCACCCGCCCCCGGTCCTGGGAAAGCCCCGGCCTGACCGAGACGGACGAGACGCTGGACCTGTTGCGCGCGGCGGGGGTGGATTACGTCGCCGACTGGGTCATCGACGACCTGCCGCAGGACATCGACACCCCGCACGGGACCATCACCACCCTGCCCTACACGGTCGAGACCAACGACATCGCCGTCCACGCATTGCAGGGCCACCGCGCCGACGAATTCTATACCCGCGGCCGGGACCAGTTCGACCGCCTGCATGCCGAGGGCGCCGACAACGCGCGCGTCATGGCGATCTCGATCCACCCCTACGTCACCGGCGTGCCGCACCGGATCGGATATCTCGAACGCCTGCTCGACCACGTCGCGGGGACCGAAGGCGTCGTCTGGATGACCGCCAGCCAGATCGGCGACTGGTACCGGGGCGAGATGTCGCGGACCGGACCGCCCGGCTGAGACCTGCGCCTCCGGCGGGAGTATTTCCGACAAAGCGAAATCGCGGGCGTCAGGCCACCGTCACCGCCGTCGTCCGCATGATCTCGTCGAGCTTCGGGTTGCTGCGCCCGTCGGGGTTGGTCCCGTCGCCCCCGAATATCCACGCCCCGAGCTGGCGCGCATGATCGTGCGCCGCCTTCGACGCGGGCACCCTCTCGGCGCCGTAGGCGGCGAGCGACGCCTCGACCGGCCCACCCCCCAGATGCCGCGCCAGCGCCAACGCGTCGAGCGCGGCCTTGGTGACACCCATGCCGACATGCGGCCGCGCCACGCAGGCGGCGTCGCCGGCCAGCGCCACGCGCCCCTGCGCCATGACCGGCGCGTGATGGTCGTAGATCGGGGTGAAGAAAGGCCGCTCGCCCAGATCGAGCACCTCGGCGAAGTTCGCGGGCAGCAGTGCTCCGGCCTGCGCGCGCATCGCCTCGAGCACGTCGGCGCGCACCAGAGGCGGCGGGATCGACACGCCGTGGCGGTGCCCGCCCGCGTCGGTCAGCATGTCGTCGATGCCCCCCGCGAGCGGCGGCGCGTACCAGACGAAGTTGAACCGCCGGTTGCCGGGCGCCAGATCGTTGTCCGGCCCCGCGATCGGATAGCCGATGATCTGCGTCCCCTCGGGCGCGTAGAACGAAAATGTGGGAAACACCTCGCGCCGGAAGGCACCCGGCAGGTCTGCCTCGCGCGCCAGCGCCCGCCAGACCACGTAGCCCGAGAATTCGGGCACCACGTCGGGCAACATCTGCGCCCGCACCGCCGACCGGAATCCGTCGGCGCCGATCAGGAGATCGGCGCGCGCCTCCGGCCCGCCGTCGAACCGGACGGTGACGCCGTCCCCGTCCCCGTCGTATCCCGCGACCTGCCGACCCAGATGGTGCCGGTCGTCGGGGATCAGCGCGCGCAGGATGCCGTGGATGCGGTCCCACGACGTTACGATCTGGGGATACGGCAACGTCGCCACGCGGCGACCGTCGCGGTCGAACGCCACCCGGTCCTCGACCGCGACGCCAAGGTCGCGCGTCTCCGCGCCCACCGCCTCCAGCGCGTCGATCAGCACGTCGTGCGTCACGATCCCCGCGCCGCGTCCCGCCAGTTCCACCTCGGACCGTTCGTGGACGTCGACCGTCCAGCCCGCCCGCATCAGGGCGGCGGCGGCGAACAGCCCGCCGATGGACCCGCCGCTCACGATCGCATGTCCGGTCATCGCGCGGCTCCATCGCCCCCTTGGCACGGGCTAAGTTATCGACGTATAAATAACATGCAAGCCAAAGGAGCGACCATCATGCGCGACGAGGTATTCGACGGCCCCCACTGGACCCCCGCCCTGCGCGAAGAGTTGTCCCGCGCCGCCACCAACGGCCGCGTCGGCACCCGCATCGTCAGCGAGAGCCCCCGCGTCCGCGTCTGGCTGATCGAGATGGCGCCGGGCGACCGGCTGCCCTTCCATACCCATGTCCAGGACTACTTCTGGACCGCCACGAGCGACGGCCGCGCCCGCTCTCGCTACGCCGACGGGCGCGTGGCCGAGGTCGATTACACGACCGGCGACACGCAGCACCACACCTTCGCCGCGGGCGAGAGCATGACCCACGACCTCGAGAATATCGGCGACACGGTGCTGTGTTTCACCACCGTGGAATTCACGGGCGGCGCCAACCCCCCGCTGCTCTAGCGAAACATCTGCTCTGCCGGCACGTCGAGAACCGGCAGCGCCGGCCCCTCGCCGTTCGGCACGGCAAAGGCGTTGATCGTCATCGAGATCAGCCCGTAATACCCGCAGATGCCGACCAGATCCACCAGTGCCACCTGCCCCAACGCCGCCTCCGCCGCGCCATAGGCGGCGTCGGTCACCGCGCGGTCGCGCTGCAACTCCACGACGAAGCCGAAGATCGCCGCCAGCGCCGGATCGTCGAACCCGGCCCGCTCTGCACGCCCGATCGCCGCGACAGCGGCCTCCGGCAGCCCGGCCTCCAGCGCGATCGGCGCGTGATGCGCCCATTCGAACCCCGACGACCAGATCCGCGCCGTGACCAGGATCGCCAGCTCCGACTGCACCAGCGGCAGCGCGCTGTCGTAGCGGACGAACTGGCCCAGCGCCTGCGCCCGCTCGGCCAGCCCCGGCGAATTGAGCCAGACGCCCAGCGGCCCGACGACCGCCCCGCGCGGCCCCGACGCGATCGCATCGTGGACCCGCCGCTGCGCGTCCGTCATGCGCGCGGGCGGGGTCAGGCGCGCGCCTTTCATGCGGCCAGGCCCGCCATCCGGCCGCGCCAGAACACCAGCGGGTCGCCCTCGTCGACCGCGAACCGCTCGATCCGGCCGACGACGATCAGGTGGTCGCCGCCGTCGTAGGTCTCCCACAACCGGCACTCGAAATGGCACAGCGCGCGGTCCAGGACCGGCAGGCCGTTCTCGCCGGGGCTGTGGGCGATGCCCGCGAACTTGTCCTCGGCGGGTCTGGCGAACTGCCACGCCGCGTCCTCGTGTGCTGCGCCCAGCACGTTGACGGTGAACGGCCGGTCGGCATCGAAGAACGCCGCACTCGCCTGATGCCGCCCGACCGAGAACAGGCACAGCGGCGGATCGAGGCTCAGTGACGAGAACGAGCTGACGGTCATGCCCGTGGGCCGCCCGTCCGCGCCCGGCAGGGTCACGATGGTGATCCCGCTGGCGAAACAGCCAAAGGCATCGCGCAGGTCGCGGGGATCGAATTGCGGGTCGCGGGGCATGGGCTCGTCCTCTCGGTGCATCGGCATGTCGCCATCATGCCCGTCTGGACACTTGCGGGGAAACGATACGATATGATCCCGTCGATCGCAAAACCGGATAGCACATGACGACCCCCCGCATCACCGTCCGCGCGCTTCAGGCGCTGGTCGCCGTGTACGAGGAACAGTCGTTCAGCCGCGCCGCCGCACGCGAAAACGCCACCCAGTCGGGCATGTCCACGCAGGTCAAGTCGCTCGAGACCCGGCTCGGCACGGCGCTGATGATCCGCGAACGCGGCGGTGTCACGCTTACCCCCGCGGGCGAGATCCTGTATCGCATGGGTCGGCGCACCCTGCGCGACCTGCTCGCCGCCGAGGCCGAGATCGCCGAGATCGACGGCGCCGTCACCGGCCCCGTCCGCGCAGGCCTGATCCCCGCACTGACCCGCGCGCTGGCGGCCCCCGTGCTCGATGCCTTCACCGCGCGCTGGCCGGGCGTCTCGGTCACCCTGGTCGAGGAATACAGCCACGCCCTGACCGCGCGTGTCCGCGACGGCGATCTCGACTTTGCGCTGGTGCCCGCCGGCGACCTGCCGCCCGGCCTGTCCGCACGGTTCGTCGCGCGCGACGCCGAACTGATCGTCAGCCGTCCGGGCCGGTTCGACGCGGCGCACCTCGCGCCCCTGCCGCTCGCGTCGCTCGAGGGCGCGCACCTGCTCGTGCCCTCGGCGATCAACGTCCGGCGCGGTCGCATCGACGCGGCACTGGCGGCGCACGGTGTCCGGCCCGCCGCCCTGCTGGAGATCGACGGAATGCTCGGCACGCTCGAGATGGTCGCGGCCTCGGACTGGTGCGCGATCCTGCCCGCGGCGCTCTGCCATCCCGACCGGGCGGGGAACGTGCGCGCGCTCAACCCGCTCGCCGATCCGCCGATGACCACCGACTACGTCGCGATCGCGCGCGACGATGCGGCCCCGTCGCGCGCGGCGCGCCTGTTGTCCGACGCGATCGCGGCAAAGGTCGCGCGCATCGTCGCCTGACGCACCGCCGTTTCCCCGCCGCGCGCGATATGCGACACCGGACCGCACCCGACATGCCCGGAGACACCGATGCCCCAGATGCTGCCGCCGATGCTCCAGATCGCCTTCGGCCTCTACTTCGTCGCCACGGCGATGTTCATCGTCTCCGAGAACCGCTCGCCGCAATCGTCGTTCGCGTGGATGTTCGCCTTCGTGACGCTGCCGGTGATCGGGCTGGTCGCCTACGGCCTGTTCGGGCGCGACCACAAGGGGTTCAGCCGGCGCAAGACCCTTTGCCCGCAGAATGTCCCGCCCTCGCTGCGCGACATGCGCGCGGGGTTCGAGGCCGAACACGCCGCCGTCGCCCGCGCCCTGGCCCAAGATCCGTCGCGCAACGACCGCGCGCTGACGCTGATCCACAACAACACGCACTCGCTCGCCTCGCACCGCAACCGCGTCGACGTCCTGCAAAACGCGGACCAGACCTATCCGGCCCTGCTCGACGCGATGCGCGCGGCGAGGTCGAGCATCCATCTGCACTACTACAGCTGGGCCTCGGACACCTTCGGAGAGGAACTGAAGCAACTCCTGTCGGCAAAGGTCACCGAGGGCGTCGCCGTCCGCATCCTCTACGATCCCGTCGGATCCTTCCGGATGCTGTCGTGGCGCTACATCCGCGCCATGCGCGCGGCGGGAATCGAGATGCGGCCCTTCTCGCCTCTCTGGCGGCTGCACACGATCTCGTATCGCAACCACCGCAAGATCGTGGTGGTCGACGGTCGCATCGGCTTTACCGGCGGGCTCAACATCGGCGACGAACACCGCGATCCGCCCGACGGCTTCGCGCTCTGGCGCGACACCCACATCCGCGTTGAAGGAAGCGCCGCGCGCGCCCTCCAGGGCATCTTCGTGATCGACTGGCTCAACGCCACGCAGCAGAACATCGCCGACGATTCCCTCTTTCCGGCCATCGCCGTGCCGCAGGACACCGACCTGCCGGTGCAGATCTGCCTGTCCGGCCCCGACGCCGACTTCCACGCGATCCAGCAGACCTATTTCCAGATGATCGCCTCGGCGCGCCGCTCCATCCGCATCACATCGCCGTTCTTCATCCTCGACGACACCATCGCCGAGGCGCTGACCTCCGCGGCCCTGTCCGGCGTGGACGTGCGCGTCATGATCTCGGCACGCGGGCCCGGCCAGTATGTGCCCTACTGGGCCGGCAACACCTTCGCCGCGCAATGCGCCGAAGCGGGCGTGACGATGCTGATGTACGACGGCGGCTACCTGCACGCCAAGACGGTGGCGATCGACGGCGAATACTGCGCCATCGGGTCGGCGAACATGGATATCCGCTCGTTCTCGATCAACTACGAACTGACGGCCGTGATCTACGACGCGGGCATCACCGCCAGCCTGGGGGCCGCATTCGACGCCGACGAGGCCGACTGCACCCGCTTCGACGCGGACGCCTATGCCGACCGCCCGCGCCTGTCGCGGTTTCGCGATTCCCTCGCCCGTCTCGCCTCGCCGCTGCTCTAGCCCTCGAACCTTGCCCAGACCGGCAGGTGATCCGACGCCAGCCGGATCACCGGAGTATCGAGCACACCCGATCCGGCCAGCCGCATCGGCCCGGCGTGGAAGACCCGGTCGAGCGTCGCGATCGGCCGGCGCGTCGGAAACGTCCGCCCGCACGGCGCCTCGTCCAGCGTGCCCGCCAGCGCCGCGAGGCTGCGCGGCACCCGCCCCCAGTCGTTGAAGTCGCCGACCACGATCCGCTGCGGCGCGCCGTGCGATGCCTCGGCAAGCTGCGCCGCCTGCCCGCGCCGGTGCCGCCCCAGAAGACCCAGATGCGCGCCGACGACGACGATCTGCATGCCGCCGATCTTCAGCCGCGCGCGAAACGCCCCGCGCGGCTCCAGTCCCGACAGATGCACCGGCCGCGCCTCGATCAGCCGCACCCTTGGCCCGATCCACAGAAGGTTGCCGTGCCATCCCAGCCCCGGCGCGTCCGGCGCCACGTCCACCACCCGCAGGCCGGTGCGCGCCGTCACCTCCTGCGCGCCGAAGATCGCGCGCCGCCCGCGAAACCGGAAATCGGCCTCCTGCAACGCCACGACATCGGCGTCCGCGCCCGCCACGACATCGAGGATCCGCCCCGGATCGCGGCGCCCGTCGCGCCCGATGGCCTTTCGCACGTTGTAGCTGAGAACCTTCATCCCGCCCCAACGCCGCCCGCGCCGGTCAGGGTCCGCGGCGCGTTGCCGGGGGCGCGGCGCCGTCCTAGAACGGTCGCACCCAACCGACCGGATCGCGCGCCGTATGGACCCCACCGCTCTCTTCGCCGTCGCCATCGGCATCGTTCTGTTCGCGCTCGTGTCGCGACGCGCGCAAGCGGGCGTGATCTCGGCGCCGATGGTCTTCACCGGCTTCGGCTTTCTCGTCGGCGGCGCCGTGCTGGGGCTGTTCGAGCCGCCCCTGCGCGGCGCCGGGATCGAGGCGCTGGCCGAGATCACTCTCGTCCTCGCGCTGTTCACCGATGCCGCGCGGATCGACCTGCGCCGGCTCGGGCGCGAACACGATGTGCCGCTGCGCCTGCTGGGGGTCGGCCTGCCGCTGTGCGTGATTGCGGGGACCGGCGCGGCGATGCTGCTGTTTCCGGCGATGCCGCTGTGGTCCGCCGCGCTGATCGGCGTGATGCTCGCGCCCACCGACGCGGCGCTCGGACAGGCCGTCGTCACCGATCCGCGCGTGCCGCACCGCATCCGCCAGGCGCTCAACGTCGAAAGCGGGCTCAACGACGGACTGGCCTTTCCCGCACTTCTGCTCGCGGCATCGCTCGCGGGGGCGGGGGCGGCGCGCGACCTCGGCATCGGCGGCGACGCGGGCACCGTCGGCTGGGCCGCGTTCATCCTCGGTCAGGTCATCCTCGGCCCGCTTGTGGGCATCGCCATCGGCCTCGGCGGCGCCTGGGCGATCGAGCGCGCCAACGCGCGCGACTGGATGGACGCGGCGTTCCTGCGGATCTCGACGCTGGCCCTCGCCATCCTCGCCTTCGCCGGGGCAGAGGCAGTCGGCGGCAACGGCTTCATCGCCGCCTTCGCGGGCGGTCTCGCGGTCGGCACCCGAGGCCGCCAGGTGCTCGACGCGGTCGAGGATTTCGGCGAGACCGAGGGACAATTACTCACCCTGTCGGTCTTCTTGCTGTTCGGGGCGATCTTGCTGCCCGACCTCGCGGGCATCGGCTGGCGGCACCTGCTCTACGCGGCGCTCTCGCTCACCGTTCTGCGGATGGTGCCGGTGGGGCTGTCGCTGGCGGGCACCCGGTTGCGGTTGCCGACGGTGTTGTTTCTGGGCTGGTTCGGCCCACGCGGCCTCGCCTCGATCATCTACCTCCTGCTGGTGCTCGAGGGCGCAAGCGACGTGCCGGGCATCGACGACGTGCAGCTCACCGTCCTCGTCACCGTGCTCGGCTCCGTCCTGCTGCACGGCGCCACGGCCGCGCCGCTCGCCCGGCTCTACGGCGCGTGGGCCGCGCGCGACGACACCGCGCCCGAACACCGGGCGGTGTCGCATTTCCCGGTCCGGCTGCGATCGCTGGCGAGCCGCGCCCGCGGCGGCCGGTGACGCCTCACTCGATCCGCATCGCCTCGGTCTCGATCACGATGTCGACGCGGTCGCCGACCAGCCCGTTCTCCACCCCGTAGGTCATCCCGAAATCGCTCCGGTCGAGCGTGGCGCGCGCCGACACGCCAAGGACGAAACGCCCGTGTCCGAACGGATACTCCCCCGCCTTGTTCAGCGTCACCTCGAGCGTCAGGGGCCGCGTCTCGCCCAGCAGCGCCAGCTCTCCGGTCACGGTGCCGCTCGCCTCGTCCTGCGGCGTGCCGCCATCCGCCCGAAAGGTCATCTGCGGATACGCCTCGACGCCGAGGAAATCGTCGCTGCGGACATGCGCGTCACGCGCCTCGTGAAGCGTGGTCACGCTGGCGGTGGTCACGGTGACGCTCAGCTCCGACAGCTCCTGCGTCTCGTCGTCGTAGGTGAACGTGCCCTCCACCTCGGCGAACTGTCCCAGCGTCGCGGCATAGCCGACATGGTCCACGAGAAACGCGACGGTGGTATGCTCGGGGTCGAGTTCGTATCGTGCGGGTTCGGCCATGGCCGGGGCGGCGAGCGCCGCGGTCAGGGCAAGGCTGGCGATGGGGGTATGGGTCTGCATGATGATCTCCTTGGAATGGGGCGCAACGCGCGCCGCTGCAACGGATCGGCCGGAACGCGAGGGGGCGCGGGACATGCACCGACGAAATACCGACGTCGGGACCGACACGATGCCGACATGGGCGTAACGGGGTTAACTTTGCGCGTCGCGACATGGAACGTCCACCGCTGCGTCGGCCATGACGGCCGGTGCGACCCCGCCCGCACCCGCCGCGCCATCGTCGCCGACATCGCCCCGAACGGCCTCGATATCCTCGTGCTGACCGAGGCCGATACCGACTGCCCGCCCCACCGGGGCCTACTCGACCTGCCCGCCCTCGAGGCCGCGACAGGGCTTCGCAGCGTGCATGCGCCGGACGCGCGGTGGGGCGAGGAAAGCGATGGATTTCTTGGGGTTATCATCCTCGTCCGCGCCGCGATCCCGGTGACGGAGGTGCGCGTCCTCGACCTTCCGGGGCATTGCCACCGCGGCGCCGTGGTGGTCGATCTGGCCCCGCCGGGCGGGGCGCCGCCGCTGCGGCTGGTGGGCACGCACCTGTCGCTGGCACAGTGGCTTCGTGCGGTGCAGATGCGAACCATCGGCCAGCATCTCCGCCGCCGCGCTCCATGTGCGACGCTGCTTGTCGGGGACCTGAACGAATGGCGACCCTGGGGCGGTCTGGCCCTGTCGCGCCGGGTCGTCGGACGCCCCCTGCACGGCCCCTCTCGACGCAGTTTTCCCGCTTATTTTCCGATACTTCCGCTCGACTGGATCCTGTCGGACCGCGTCGGGATGGTGATGGATGCGCGGGTCATCGACACGCCCGAGATCCGCGCCGCGTCCGACCACCTCCCCCTCGCCGCGACCATCCGCGTTGGACCCGAAACTTGACAGTTTCGCGGCGATGCTAGCTAACCGACTCATGACCGTCCCCGACGCCCAACGCCCCGTCCTGCCGGTCGCCGGCGACGGCCCGGCTACGGTCTTCGCGATGTGGTCGGCGGCCCTGGCCGTGGTCGTCGGCATCGCCGTCACCTGTCTCGATCCCCGCCCCGACGCGGTCGCCGAGACGACCTGCATCCTCTTGTTCGCGCTCGGTATGTCCGTGGCCATCGCCGGGCTGCGGCGGCACTATCCGCATCCGCGCCTTGGTGGGTGCAACGTCGTCACGCTGGTCCGGGCCGCCGCCGTCGCGACCCTGTTCGCGGGCGTCATCGTGCCCGCCGCACCGACCGTGCCGCTGTTCGCGCTGGCGATCGCGACCCTCGCGCTGGACGGCATCGACGGCCATCTCGCGCGGCGCGCGGGCCTTGTCTCGGGCTTCGGCGCGCGCTTCGACATGGAGGTCGACGCCGCCCTTGCCGCGACCCTCGCGCTGATCGCGATGCGGGCCGGGGGCGACATCCACCCGCTGCTCGCAGCCTGCCTCGCGGTCCTCGGCTTCGCGCGCTATGCCTTCGTGATCGCTGGATATGTCGCGCCGTCCCTTACCCGGCCCCTGCCCGAGCGATTCTCGCGCAAGGTCGTCTGCGTGATCCAGATCGGCGTGCTCGCAGCGCTTCTGGCGCCGGTTCCGGGCGACGGATGGCGCGGCGCCGCGGTGGTCGTGGCGACCGGTCTGCTGGCCTGGTCCTTCGCGCGCGACCTGATCTGGCTGCGCGCGCCGGTGCGCCGTTGACGGCCACGGCCCTGCGCCGGACGGGCACGCTGCTTTTCTCGCTCGCGGTCCTCTACCTCGCTCTTGTCCTGCCGAGCCGTCCGTCCTGGCTGACCGCGAACCGGCTGACCGAGCTGCCGCTGGAACTGCCGGTCGTCGCGTTCGCGCTGATCGCACTGTCTGCGCGGCCCCGCTTGGCCCGGGCCATGGCCACGATCCTGGCGATCCTGCTGTGCGTGACCGTGCTGCTCCGGCTCGCCGACCTCGTTACCTACGAGGCGTTCTCGCGGCCGTTCAACCCGGTGATCGACCGCTTCATGCTGCCCGCGGCGCTCGACCTCATGACCGGCACGCTGGGGCGGGTCGGTGCGGCGCTCGGCATCGTGGCGTTGCTCATCGTCCTTGCGGTTCTGGCCCTCGCGCTCCTTGCCGCGCTGCGCCGGCTGGCGCGACCCGGCCCCGGACCGGGGCCACGGCGTGCGGCGGGCATCGGGGCGGTCGTCGTCGCGTTTCTGGGGATCGCGGATGCGGGGCGCGGCCTCGATCTCTGGCGTTTGCCGGCGGAGCCGCCGGGGATCACGCGCACGACGCAGGTCATCCCGCGCCACCTGTCGAGGATGGCCGAGGCGACGCGCACCCTCGCCGCCTTCCGCAGTGCCGCCGCGACCGATCCCTTCGCCGGGCGGACGGACCTGCTCAATCTGCTGGACGGGCGCGACGTCGTCGTCCTGTTCATCGAGAGTTACGGACGCGCGAGTTTCGACAATCCGCTTTATGCGGCCACCCATACGGCGACGCTCCAGCGGGCAGCGGACGAGATCGCCGGGGCGGGCCTATTCATGCGGTCGGGCTGGCTGACCTCGCCGACGGCGGGCGGGCAAAGCTGGCTCGCGCACGGGACATTCGCGTCGGGACTGCGGACCGGCGACCAGGCCCGCTACGACGCGATGCTGGCCAGCGATCGTCGGAGCCTGTGGCACCTCGCGGGGGACGCCGGATACCGCACCGCGACGATCATGCCTGCCATCACCGCGCCCTGGCCCGAGGGGCCGATGCTCGGATTCGAGACGGTCCTCGCGGCGGACGATCTGGGCTATGCGGGCGATCCGTTCAACTGGGTGACGATGCCGGATCAATACACGCTGTCGGCCTATCCAGCCCGCCTCGGCGACGACGTGCGGTCGGATTTCGTGCAAGTCGCGCTGATCTCCTCGCACGCGCCCTGGGTGCCGATCCCGCCGGTGATCGACTGGGCCGAGGTGGGAGACGGCGCCGTTTTCGACGAGTGGGCCAATTCGGGCGATCCGCCATCGGTGGTCTGGCGCGACCGCGACCGGGTGCGCGCGCAGTACCGGCTGGCGATCGACTACGCCTTGCAGGTTGCGTTCTCGTTCATCGCGCGGGCGGCAGAGGGGGATCCGGCCGACGCCCCGCTCTTTGTCGTGCTCGGCGACCATCAGCCCGCCGGATTCGTGGCGCAGGGCGACAGCCGCGACGTGCCGGTGCACCTCGTCGGGCCGCCCGACGCGATGGCGCTGTTCGACGACTGGGCCTATTCCGGGGGTCTGGTGCCCGGTGCCGACGCCCCGGTCTGGCCGATGGAGGCGTTCCGCGACCGGTTTGTCGGCGCCACTTCCTCGGGTCAGGGCGGCAGATGAGGCGGCTGCCGACGCTCCTTTTCAGGTTCGCAGTGTCGGCGGCACTGGTCGCCGCCCTGCTGATCGGGGTCGATGGCGGCGGCGCGATGACGCGGCTTGCGGGGGTTTCTCCCGCGTGGCTTGTCGTGGCTATCGCGGCGCTGACAGCGCAAACGGTGCTGATGGCGGTGCGCTGGCGGCTGGTCGCGGGGCGGATCGGGCTGCGGATCGGGATGCGCCACGCTGTCGGAGAGTACTACCTCGCGCAGCTCGTGAATATGACGCTTCCCGGCGGGGTCGTCGGCGACGTCTCTCGCGCGGCGCGGGCACGCGGTGGCGCCGGCCTTGGCGCAGCCGCACGATCTGTGGTGCTCGAGAGGTTTGCCGGACAGGTGGCGATGGGCGCGGTGCTCGCCACGGCGCTGGCGGTCTCCCTTTCGGTTCCGGGCGGCATCGACTGGCCGCGCGGCACGGCGCCGCTGCTGATCGCGTGTCTCGCCGGTCTCGGCGCCGCCGCGTGCGCCGCGCGTCCGGTCCTGCGCCGTCTCGGTCTTGCGGGGATGGCGCACCGGGCCCTGTTCGCCCGCGACATACTGCCCCGGCAGGCGATTCTCGGCCTCGCGATCGTGGCGCTGAACCTCGCGGCGTTCGCGTCCTGTGCCGCGGCCACGGGCAGCGCGCTGGGCCTCGGGGCGACGGCCACGCTGGTGCCGCTGATCCTGTCGGCGATGCTGATCCCGGTCTCGGTCGGGGGCTGGGGCTGGCGCGAGGGGGCGGCGGCGGCGCTGTTCCCGCTGGCCGGGCACGACCCGGCGGCGGGCCTCGCGGCGAGCGTTGCGTTCGGCGCGATCCTGCTGGCGGCGTCGCTTCCCGGTGCGATCTGGCCACTGCTCATGCGGCGCGACTTGCCGGAGGCGGACGCGCGGCCTACCTCCTTGGCAGACCCCGGCAATTGACATGGTGGACCCCGACATGACCGACCTTTCCCACGGCTGGATGGCC
>Ga0115567_10000781_pt1 | contig 31438 bp, 27 predicted proteins | sample COGITO_mtgs_1204_2_FD_88679 | JGI IMG/M metagenome (GOLD analysis project Ga0115567, IMG submission 88679) | Pelagic marine microbial communities from North Sea - COGITO_mtgs_120412 | ecosystem: Environmental > Aquatic > Marine > Epipelagic | place: Germany:Helgoland, sampling site Kabeltonne...
CGGAGGTCTTCTCACAGTTTGAGCTGCATTGTTTAAGAGTAGATCAAGGCGGTCATATTTTTGTTCAATGTAGCGCGCAAAAATCTCAACACTTGGCGTGTGCCTAAGATCAAGTCCGTAAATCTGTAAGCGGTGTCCCCAGTCTTTAAAATCAGACTCTTTTGAATACCTAACAGCTGAGTCTTTTGGAAAGCGTGTTGCTGCAATCACTGTCGCCCCTGCTCTAAGCATCAAAAGTGTTGCATGGTAACCAATTTTTAATCTAGATCCCGTGATCAAAGCCACTTGTCCTGTGAGGTCAGCAGTTTGAAATCTTTTTTCGTAGTTAAAATCAGCACAGCCCATGCACATGGTGTCGTAGAAGTGATGAAGTGTTTTAAATTTAGCACGGCACACATAACAGGTGCGTGGCGATTTAAGTTCGCCCGGAGATTCCTGTCCCTCTACTTCTGATCCAGAGATCTGAAGTGGGGCTTGAAAGACCTCGTTTGTTCTGGCTACACGTATTCCAACTTTTGCACGAACAGCTCTGTCATGATTAGCTATAGCCTTCTTTTTAGAAGAACGGATTTTCTTGCCACGCCTTTGAGCTTCAAGCTTATCTGGACGAGAAAGCCTGCCTGCAGCAATAAGAAGTTCCTTGCGCGCTTCTTTTGAAAGCTGACCCATCTTCTCAGTGTCTTTGACCAAGGTTTGCAAAAGTAGAGTAGCCGCTTTTACGGCCTCAACAGAGATCTCCTGATTTTCTTTTTCTGGTGAATCTTCCATTGTGAGCCTCGCCTCTGCTTTAAGTAGTGATCAGCCCTTATATTTGCCTAGAATATGGTGATTTTACAACCTGTAGTTAGAGAAATATAGCCACAAAATTTAAACTTCCTAAAAGCAACGCCTGGTAACCAACTGACTAAACTTTAATCTTCTTTTGCGTAACTTCCACTACCGCACAACAGCACCACTACACACAAAAATCTAATTCGTGACAGTTCTCTAAATCTTGGATTCAATGCCCACTCTACCTTTTAAGCCAAGGAACTTATCATATGCCCAAAATGAACATCTCAGATATCAAAACAAACAGCACGTACTTAAGATTAGATTCAGATGTTGATATGCTCGCTAAAAGCATCGAACAAGTTGGGCTTATTCACCCCCTTTCTGTGAATGATAAAAACGAGCTTCTTGCAGGGGGCCGCAGATACTGCGCCATTAAAAAACTTGGTTGGACAAATGTTGAAGTCACAATGGTTAAAAAATCAGACTTAGAGCAAGAGCTTATTTCAATTGACGAAAACCTAGTTCGCAAAACTTTAAGCAAGCTTCAGTTTGAAAAATGTCTGAACAGAGGGCGCAAAATATACGAAGAGCTCAACCCCACCGTTATAAAAATCTCTATGGACACTAAAAAACTCACCACCGCCCAAAAAGCTGAGAAAAAAGAGCAAGATGAATTAGATGAGTCCTCATTTGCAGCTATCAACTCTGAAAAGCTAGGTTTGTCTAAATCAGTTATAAGCGGAGCCATTAAACGTGACGCCCTCTCCTCAAAAAGTGTAAAAGAAGCCAGAAGCCAAGGCGAAATCAACGCAGGACAAGCCAATGAGATGATTAGAATGTCTAAAGAGGAGCAAGACAAAGTTCTTCCGCACATTAAAAAGCACTCTATCAAAGAAATCAGAAAGTTAGTGGATTCAGTAGCAGACTCATCTGTTGAAGAAGCGATTGAAGCAGACAAAAAACAGGCTAAGCTCCCTAAAGAATACATTCAGATCATCAACCTTTCTAAACGCTTAAACAAAACCTTAGCAAAAATATTAGTGGAGCAAATGACTTACTCTGGTCCCGAAACTAAGAACATCATGAAAGAAGGAATTCAGTTAACTGATCTTTTATCAGACTTTTTGTTTCTACAGACCGAAGGACCAAATAAGAAACAGTCTACGGACGAGAGTGTAAGTCCTGCAGATGTCAGCTCTGAAGTTGAAGAGACAAGTTTAGCTGAGAGCAACAACGAGCGCCCCGCTCAGCTTTAGTTGAGAAACACTTAGGTGAAATTTTTGAGAATCGCAAACTTATATACTTTGAAGACTCAATCTTTGCATAGAGCTTAAACTATATCATCAAGCAGTCAGTGATGCTTGTTCTCTCTGAACACTTCATGAGCCACGATTGAAAATCAGCGCTTCTAATCGCCTCCTCACTATTTTCTTTGGAGTCTAGCCACTTGTTGGCATTTTCAATGCAGGCTTCGGCTGAAGAACTTCCACTGGCCATACAGCCTTCAAAAAACACCTGGTAGTGAGACATTTTTTGTGAGTTCACCGCGCCTCTAGAAGCAAACGCTGGATTGAGCCCTGCAAAGGCTGATAAAAAGAAAAGTACGATTGTTATTTTTTTCATAAAGACTCCTCTATGTGAATTAGCAATAAAGATGCCAAGTATTTAGAGAGCTCACGTGCTCCAGTCATCAAACATTGAACACAAACCATGCAGAATGACAAATATTAGCCCTAGACCTGAATGATTCCTTTGATGAATAATCCTAAATGTTTTAAGTTGTGGCTTCATATACAACAAAAGGGAGAAATATGAAATTAGCATTAAGTGCAATTGTAATGATGATGTTCTCAACTCAAGCTTTCGGTTACGGAGCAGCAGGTTGTGGTTGGGGTTCTATACTTTTTGAAGGAAAAACTCAGTGGTACGAGCAGGTTTTAGCTGCAACGACTAACGGCTCTTCTGGTAGCCAAACTTTTGGTATCACAAGTGGTACTGTAAATTGTGACGCGACTCCGCTGATCAAAATCAGTCACTTAGAGACTTTCATTGAGTCTAACAAAAACACTGTAGCCACTGATCTTTCTAGAGGAAACGGGGATTCAATCACAGTTTTGTCTTACGCGTTCAACTGCAAAGATTCTAGCGCGCTCTCTAGCTCTCTACAAAAGAACTACAGCAGCATCTACAATGGTCAATCAGACAGCTCTGCAAACGTAGCTAACAGAATCAACAAGGTTGTCGCTTCTGTTCCAAACTGTGCAACTATTTAAAAGTTTATCATTTTTTAAAAAAAAGGGAGTTTCAACACTCTCTTTTTTTTTGGCATTTTCAGTTTCAAGCCTTGCCTCTCAACAAACTGATCCAGCTTGGACAAACCTCCTCTATTACAAAAATGGCAAAAGCGAGATTGATAGCAAAAACTTTTTTCTTTCCAAAGTCGGTCATAAAAATCCACAATCTGAACTTGATGCAAATCTAAAAGCTTTTTTTGAAAGCTCTTTAGAAAGCATTGATGATGCTCACCCCGTCTGTCAGTTTCCGGCCAGGTTTTACCACCTCAATAAAAAATACAATAAAAAACAAGGGGCTAAACTTTTAAACTGCTCCAAGCTTCAAGACTTTTACACACGCATCTACCCCAATAGGGTTTCTGTTGTTTTTGCTTCCTACTATATGGGAAACCCCAGCTCCACTTTTGGACACACGTTTTTAAAGTTAAGTAAAAAAAAGTATTCTGAAGATCAAGAAAAAGATCCTCTCTTGAGCTACGCTGTGAATTACGCAGCCGATGTGGACACGGAAAATGGATTTTTATACGCCGTTAAGGGGCTCTTTGGCTTTTTCAAAGGAACCTACACCCTACTTCCTTATTACTTTAAAGTCCGAGAGTACAACGACTCAGAATCAAGAGACCTTTGGATCTACGATCTTAATTTTGACGAAGAAGAGATGAAACTACTGACTTACCACTTTTGGGAACTTAAAAAAGAGTTTTCCAATTATTACTTTTTAAGTAAAAACTGTTCTTATTTTATATTAAAGACAATTGAGGCCATAAAGCCTAGCGCTAAACTCACCGAACGGCTTTCTTGGCACGTCATTCCTTCAGACACCATAAGAGCCTTGAACAAAGACTCCTCCCTGATTAAAAAAGTACACTACCGGCCTTCAACAAAATCCAGATTAGACTTTAGAGTTAAAAACTTGAACAGAAAACAAAAAAACAAAATTCTCAAAACAGTGAACCAACTCGACTCCGGAAAAAGCAAATCAGATTTAAAAAGCAAAGAAGAAAGTGATGCTGCAATTGAGCTCTATGACTTTATGTATTCAAAAAAAATGGTGCAAAACGAAGATCTTTTTTTAAAGAAAAAGTTTCCACTGTTAATAAACCGGAGTCAGTTTAGCGAACCCTCCTCAAAGATTTCAAACAACTTAAAGCCTCCTCATAAAATGCACCCCTCATCTTATTTTTCGGCTGGCTACACCTATGAAGATGATCTGGATAAGTGGTTCAACATTTCATCCAGAACAGCTTTTCATTCTTTGATTGAGCCCTCTGACGGAGTCATGCCAGACGGAGAAATCAGTCTGCTCAACTGGCAGTTAGGATTGAGACAACGTGACAACCGCTACACCTTAAAACTGCACAACGCTGATTGGATTAAAGTTGTAAATTTAGCGCCCGTTAAGTTTTACCAACCCCCTGTTTCATGGAAGATGCACCTTGGTTCACATAGACGACTTAATGGAAAAGAGCGCCTAGAACATTTTATTAAATTTTCTGGAGGCCTGTCTTTGGCTTTAAAAAACAACTCGCGTGTTTATTTGATGTCACTCACCAGACCCCTCTACACTAAGGAGTTTGATGATAAATTTTTATATGATTTAGGGTTAGAGGCCGGAATTAAATGGCAGTGGACAAAACAAATCCATTCGCATCTTCAGCTTGAGTACTTTGCCAGAAACTCGATTGATCAAAGCTTTGATTTAAACAACGATTTATATCGGGGGCTCTTTGAGTCACAGTGGACCTTAAACGGTTATGCTTTTAAAGCCACGTTTAAAAATCATAATAAACAGTACTCTTCAGAAGTTGGCTTTGTGAGTTACTTTTAATTTTCAACTTTTTTGATCGCTATAACATGGACCTCCGCACCAACTGAGGAGTTTTTGATCGTCTTTTATGTAGTTTTCCCTATCGCTTAACAGCAGATACTTAACATCAGGTTCAGATGTTGATACACTTACTAAAAGCATCAGGCAAGTTAGAGTTTCTAAAGCAGAAATAAGCAGAGCTATTAAACGTGACACACTTTGTTTACAAAGCGTAAAAGAAGCCTGTAGCCAAGGCGAGATCAGCGTTGAACTTTGTGCTTCCAAGTTGAGTATCAGGATTAGAATTTGTATTTTATAACTTGATTAATAAAAGGATAAAAATGGCTGCAAGCAAATCATCAAAAAAGAAAGTCGCAATTGTTGGAGCTGGCTTTGGAGGAATATCTGCCGCAAATGTATTGTCAAAATCAAAAGATCTTGAAGTTCAAATTATAGACAGACGAAACCACCACCTATTTCAACCTCTTTTATACCAAGTAGCAATGGCAGGACTCAATCCTTCAGACATTGCCATTCCCATTAGAAAGCTATTTTCTAAAAGCAAGAACGTAACGGTAACTTTAGCTGAAGTTGAAGATGTTGATGAAAAGAATTGCCGTATTTATTACGACAAACAGTGGAAACAGTACGATTATATAATTTTAGCCTGCGGAGCTAAGCACTTTTACTTTGGAAACGATGAGTGGGAGCAGGTGGCTCCAGGCTTGAAAAATATTGAGCAGGCCACTGAGATACGTCGCAGAATTTTAACAGCTTTTGAATTGGCTGAAAAGCAAGAGGACAAGGACCTGCAACAGTCCTATCTCACATTTGCAGTCATTGGCGGCGGACCAACTGGTGTTGAATTGGCGGGTGCTATATCTGAGATGGCAAAAAACACCCTGATGAACGATTATAAAATCGCAGATCTTAAACAGACCAAAGTATTTTTAATCGAAGCAGGCCCTAAAATTCTCGCGGCTTTTCCTGACAAGCTTTCTGCTCGCGCAGAAAAAGATTTGGAGGAGATAGGCGTTAAAGTGGTTAAGAACATTATGGCCAGTGATCTTAGCACTGAAGGTTTTAAAGCTGGAGAGACTTGGATTGATTGCAAAACCATAATTTGGGCTGCAGGTGTTAAGCCTGCAAGTTTAACTCAAAAAATAAATTCAGAAAAAAACCATGGCGGCCAAGTTGTTATAAATAAAGACCTCAGTGTTTCAACAAACCCAAACGTGTTCGCCATTGGCGACATGGCCTTTTTCAAACAAGCTGACGGGTCAGGGCTTCCGGGCATTGCACCAGCCGCCTTACAACAAGGAAAGTTTGTCGGAGAACTAATTGTAGATGAATCAAAAGGCAAACCTAGAGGTGAATTTGAATACTGGGACAAAGGCATCATGGCCACCATTGGGCGTTCAAGAGCTGTTGTAAGTTCTGGTAAGTTAAAACTTACCGGCTTTATTGCTTGGGCAGCGTGGGCGTTTATTCATATTGTATACCTTATGAAATTTAAAAACAGATTTTTTGTTTTTCTTCAATGGGTTTGGGCCTACTTTAGCTTTGGTAGAGGTGCCAGGCTCATAATTCATAAAAGCTGGCGGTTTTATAGTGGCAAAAAAATCTCTTATGAAAATAAATCTGATCAGCAAATAAAGACTTCAACCAGCGAGAAATCTTAATATGAGCGATCCACTAGAAGGCAAAACTTTAGAATTCATACTCACAGAGCTGGTAGATAAAATTGGTTTTGAAGAGATGGGCATTAGAATTAAGATCAAGTGTTTTAACAACGATCCGACTGTTAAATCTAGCTTAAAGTTTTTACGAAAAACTCCCTGGGCTAGAGCCAAAGTAGAAGACTTATATCTTTATGAAGTTTTAGACATCTTTGATGACAAAAGATAAATCTAATTCAATTCCATACTGTTCACTTCAACATCATCAAACCTAACAGATGCATCTTCATTATAAAGTCCAACACTGCCACTATAGTAGGGATTGTTAGTGTCTCTGTATTGAGTCACTTTTTTTCCATCCGCGTAAACAGTTAAAAGATTGCCTTTTTGCACTACGCGTATTTTGTCCCATCTTCCTATTTTAGTTGTAGGAGACAAGCCGGTTCTTAAATATCTTTGCGCACCTGGGTACTTACAGTTTAAATACTTTGGCCACAAACAACTTGGACCGTTGGGATCCCTTTTAGCGTTGTCGACTTTTCCAAGCTCCCACCCTCTAATTTTAAGAGTAAAATAATAAAAATGATGATCATGTTTATAGTTCCATAACACCCATGCTGTTTCCCATGAATTTGGCACTGGAGTTCTTAATTGTTTAACAACTTTGGAACGTAATTTAATTTCTTTGGTTTCGTATTCATCTTTTGTAATCACTAAAGACGCGTGTGTCACATTAAGTGACCTTGAACGCTTGGGCCTTTGATACAAAAACTTATTACCTGACCTTGTTTGTCTAATACCCACTTTACCATAACCATCATATTCTTGAATCCAGGCACCGTTTGTTGTTCCGTCTCTCCATCTCACCGTGTCGTACTGATCGAAAGTTTCAACAGACATTGCCGAACTTACAAAAACTAAGGCCTGTGAAATAAGTAAGACTTTAAACAATAGAAATTTAGACAACATGCACTCTTCCCAACTTAGAAATTTAAAAAATTGCTTCGCTAGGTAGATCGGCTTTAAAAATCAAACGCCCAAGTTTTAAAAGTCCATTGAATCAAACACGATTTACGTCCTGTATTTATTTGATAATTATAAAGACGGTGTTCTCAGGCGTTATTAAAAACACTTAAACATTCAATTTTTTTATGAACCTTTTAAAAGTTAGGATGGTTTTCATTGATTTAATGTCTAAATCCTCTGCAGTTGTTCTTTCAAATGTTACTAAAAGCGTATGATTGTGATAAATAAAAGCTTACAAACAAAGAATACCGTAGAACAACCAGAACATATGGGAACACAGACATGAAAAAAATATTAGTGATTGTAGGAAGCTTACGTAAGGACTCTCTAAACCGTACGCTTTTTAACGAGTACAAAGAGATCAACAAAGATAAGTTTGAATTCACTGAAGGGGTGATTAAAGACATGCCTTTTTACAATGCGGATATAGACAGCGAGCCTGATTCGGTTACAAAACTTGGTAGCCAAATTTTAGGTGCTGATGGCGTAATGTTCTTCAGTCCTGAGTACAACTATTCTGTACCTGGCGCTTTGAAAAATGCTCTAGATTGGGCTTCTAGAGATGAAAGAGCCCCTTTTAACAACAAGCCTGCTACGATTGTTGGAGCCAGCCCCGGAAACATTGGAACGGCCAGAATGCAGTACCACTTACGCCAGATCGGAGTCTTTTTAAATCTTCGCATTATGAACAAACCCGAGGTTATGGTTGGAAGTGCTAACGATAAAATCAAAGACAACAAGCTTACAGATGAGTCTACTCGAAAGTTCTTTGTGAAACATGCAGAGGCTTTTAAAAAATTTATTTAGTTAATTTTAAGCTCAATCCTGATAAAAGAACTACAGCTGCGGTTCTTTTTATTTTTTTTATATTATCACTCCCCAATTCATCAAAAATGAGTTACCAAAAGTCATGTCCAACGATAACTCAATCAGGTTGAATAAATACATCGCTCAGAGCGGGATCTGCTCTCGGCGTGAGGCAGATAAATTTATTGAAGACGGGCGTGTTAAAATCAACGGCAAAAAAGTCACTGTTAGCCGCGGGGTAAAACCTAGGGACGTGGTGATGGTTAATGGCCAAACAATTGAGGCTGAAGAGTCAGAACCCTTCACTCTGATTGTCTTAAACAAACCTGCAGGCATTGTCTGCACCACTGAAAGCAGTGAGCGAGACAACATTGTCAGCTTCACCAACTACCCCACCCGCATATTTCCCATTGGACGTTTGGATAAAGACTCAACAGGACTTATTTTTCTAACCAACGATGGCGACCTGGTGAATAAAGTCCTCCGCGCTGGCAACAACCACGAAAAGGAGTACCTAGTCACGGTCGACAAGCCCATCACAGATGATTTTATAACTAAAATGTCCCAGGGGGTTCCCATACTTGGAACCATCACCAAAAAGTGTGTTGTTGAAAAAACATCGACTCACGTTTTTAAAATCATTTTGGTTCAAGGCCTAAACCGTCAAATCCGTCGTATGGCTGAGTATTTTGGCTTTGAAGTGACAGCACTTCAGCGCACGCGCATCATGCACGTCTCTTTAAAAGGTCTTCCCGAGGGAGACTTCAGAGCTTTAGATGAAGAAGAAGTTAAAAAACTGATGAAACTTATTGAGGGCTCTTCTTCTGCTGCAAAGCCCAAAACAAAATCACAGACTAAAAAAAAGCACACCAGTAAGCCCAAAAGGCCCACAACATCTAAACAAGCCGAGCGCCGCTCTGGCAAAAAGAAACGCAGGAGATAATTATGACCAAGCAAATGACCCCGTGGGGAGAAAAAGGAAAAAAAGATTGGTTAGCTGATCAGACCATCAAACGTTCTTATCTCGATGAGGTGGTTACAAAAATTGAGATCCTAAAAACTAATTTTGATGTGATTCAGTACGGGTCTCTTTCTTACGCTCCAAATAAATACCCTCTCTTTATTTTAAAAACTAAAAACTTTGACTCTTCCAAAAAAACTATTTTGATCACAGGAGGGGTTCACGGTTATGAAACCAGCGGAGTTCAGGGCGCTCTTAGGTTTTTAGAAATTGAAGCCTCTCACTACGCTAAGAATTTCAACATCATTGCAGCACCCTGTATTAGCCCCTGGGGTTATGAAACCATCAACCGTTGGAACCCAAATGCAGTCGACCCAAACCGTTCATTTTTTAAAGGTGGACCTGCAGAAGAATGCAATTTAATGATGGCAGCTGTTGCCGACATGAACATTGAAGTCTTTGCCCACATTGACCTGCATGAAACCACAGACACAGACAATTCAGTGTTTAGACCTGCTCTGGAGCAGAGAGATGGCGTCAAACAAGAGGTCTGGGACATACCTGATGGATTTTACCTTGTTGGTGATTCTGAAAATCCTAGAGACGACTTTCAAAAAGCCATCATTGAATCAGTTAAAAAAATCACCCACATCGCACCATCAGATAAAAGCGGAAAGCTTATTGGCAAAGAGACCACCCAAGAAGGTGTGATCAACTATCCTGTTAAAAAACTCAATCTTTGCGCAGGACTTTCGAATGCAGCCTTTTGTACAACGACCGAGGTTTACCCAGACAGCCCCAAGGTAAATGATGAGGACTGCATCAATGCTCAAGTAGCAGCGGTTTGTGGTGGTTTGGACTATTTACTTAAACACCTGAGCAAATTCTAAAAACACCTTTTTATGAAGCTCCACATCCATAGTAGGTGCGACCGACACTCGTAAAATATAATCTTTGTCGCCTTCTTTGGTGGTTCCTTGGGTAGATGTAGCAGGGATTGTCCAGTAACAACCTTTTAACTGGCCGTAACTCACACAGTGTTTGCTCTCATTAGGAATCTTTTCAATCATCATGTTGATCAACTTATAATTCATCTCTCTTTTAAAAGACTCTCTCTCTTGGTCAGTGTTTCCTTTAGTCGGAAGATCCAATGAAAACACAGACGGCGTGAATCCTTGTTCAGCCAGTTCAGGTGACACAAAATTTATTTTAGCCCCCGGCAGAGTTTCAGCAATAAAGCCTACAAAGTCTCTCGTGTTTTTATAAGCGTCAGCTATTCTTTGATTCATAGAGGGCAGCTGTTTGGAGAGAATCTCTACTTGCAGATCCGTGGCCCCGTTGTCACAAAGCTTTAAGTGTTCTTCAACTTTAGCCATTAGGTCTTCCGCTTTTTTATTAGCAACACAATAACCTGCTGTGCAAAGCCCTCCACTTGGAAACTTCGAACCGCTCACGTAAGAAATTGTTCTAACTGTTGAGAGAATTTCCCCTTCCCCTAAAAATAAAAAATTAGGACAAAAGGTTTGATCTAAAATAAACACAGGATCAACAGCAGCTTTTCCACTTCTTGTTTGGCGCTCTCGGCTTAGGGCGTCTCTTAATTTATTGAGCTCTGGCACTTCAACTCTAGGGTTTGTTGGAATCTCAGCAATTATAAACGGAACCGCATCATCGTGAGCAACTTCAGATAAAATCACTTCGATGCTTTCCACCATCTCATTGTCGCCATCTACAGGTAAGTCCACCACTTCAACATTGTGTAGGCAGGCCGCTATTCTTCTTGCCTGATCGTTTGTGCCACCATAACAGTTTGGAGGAACAATGATCTTAATCTCTTTGCCAGGATGCTTTTCAAGCGCGTCATGAGCTAGCCCCATCAAAACCGCGTACTGTATTGAAAGCCCGCTTGAACTGAGCAGCGCTTTGGTGTCTGTGCCCGTCACTTTTTTTATAGAGTTTAAAACAAGTGATTTGTTTTTCTCTCTGCTGTCTTTATTGACCTTAAATATCGATTTTTCAGTTATTAGCTTTAAAGCTGCAAAACAATTAGCAGGAGTCATTGCAATAGACTCCCTTCTACGCACGTGCAGAACTTCTGATATATGACTTTCGTTTTGCTCACCATTTATGAGTAAAAGACTTCCAAAATTTGAATTGATGCTAAGAAAAAAATCTATATTGGACTTAGATTTAAGATCAAAGTTATAGTTATCATTGGTTTGTGAGATGAACACGGTGCTTGCATCAAATTTAGCAATCTCTTCAATTTTATCAAATTTTTCTAAAGTGAACTTGTAACCGTAGACATCTCTAAGGGCTTCAGCGTCAAAAAAATCAGGCAACTCACCAGTGTAGACTATTTTTGTATTTTTATTGTCTAGAAGATTTTTTCTTAAAATCGCTAGAATAGGCATTGTTTTTGATGAAAAGCTAATTACGTTATTTGAATCTAAATTATTTAACTTCGCCACTGCCCATTCAAGCACGCAAGAAAGTGGATGGCCTAGTCTAATGTAATCAAAAGCTGTTGGAAGTTTGCTAAGTGCTGACGTTGAGGCATTTTTTTCATTAAATAAAGATTCAAGCCCATCTAAAAATTGCACTTTGGCCAACTTTTCATCATAAAGATCTAGTCTATGAGTGGTTAGGCCCAACCAGTCAGTAGGCATATTTGTTAAAATGTCTTTTGTGTAACTTAGTAACTTACTGTCGCTCATTGTTCTCACCCCTAAATGTAACAACAACATACATGAATTCGATTTATTTTAAACATTTTAAGCTTGGAGAGATTTAATATCGAGCACCCAACTGCTCCAAAGCCTTATAAAGTCAGGCCCTCAGAGTGGGTTTATTTAGAGATGGCTAAAAACTGCACCTAAACACGTAGAGATTTTTCAAAACGAGTTTTGTTTTTTGCATTCTCACCGCTTTGAAATGAATCTTAGTTTGTTCACGGGGGTGGTTATGTTTAGAGGTTGCTCAATTTTATTATCAGTACTTGTTACAAGCTTAATTGGTTTGAGTTCAGCACATGCATATCAGCAAATAGAAAAACTCTTAGAAGAACCAGTTTTTGATTTAGAAGCCTTTATCAGTGATTTAAACCAAAAAGAAAATCCACAAAGTCTAGAGACAACTTTAGTTGAACTAAAGAAAGCTGAACCTCATTTTTTTGACAACTATGTTTTGATGTACAAAAGCAGAAGCCTGCAAACTTCAAGCTTTATGTCTCCTAGAGTTTTATTGAACTCACCAAACTCTACCACCGTTATTTCTTATAATGGAGATCCTAACGATCATGGTTATGAAAAACTTGAAGTGATGCGTTTTAACCCCCAAACTATAAAATTCACTTTCAATGAAATCAGTTTTGCAAACGGAAATTTAAAGCTTTCTAAAGACAATCCTCAAAAATGCATGAACTGCCACCAAAACTCATCGCGCCTGGAGAACGATCCTCGTCCAAACTGGGAGCCTTACAGCATATGGCCAGGTGCGTACTCAAGTCTTTCTGTGGGCGGCAGAGAGCTTTCTGATCCGAAATCCCCCATGTTTGATCTTGTTGTCGATGCCAATTCAAAAAGTGAAAACAAAATGTATCAAAAGTTTTTAGATGAGGTTGTGCCAAGCCACCCTAGATACAATTTACTCAAACCTATGATCAAAAGTGACAGGGGCGAGTATTTCCCTGCATTAGGAGTTCCTAAGGGTGCGGTTAACAAATTTACCACCACATTTACCGATAAGCTTATGAACTTAAATGTCTTGCGCATCGCCAGGCTCATCAACAAAACTGAAATTATCAAAGACTACAAAAAAGTTGTTTTTGCTCTAGCGAAGTGTGAGCAGATTTTTTTGCCAAAGGAGATTTTTGATTGGCACAAAAACCAGACAAATTTAGAACTAGGTGAAAGACCCTCACTTGGAGAGTTTGACGATGCCATTGAATTGATTTTTGAACCCTATGGTATATCCACTCAAGACTGGTCGATGGATTTTGGAACGGGGGCTAAGTTTGCTTTTCGTCATAGATTCGGCGGGCCAGCGAGCTTTAGAGGTTCTCTTAACCGTGCTTTACAAAACATGATGCCTGAACTCAAATCTAAAAACTGTGAAGATTTAAAAGATGAGATCATGGCGCAAGACTTTGCAACAACGAGAACTTTAAGAAATTTAAAAGATTTGAACTTAGACGACAATCAAAGCTCTGGCCCAAGTCTGCTCTCAAGGTGTGTGTCTTGTCATACAAGCTCTTCTTTTGGCGCACCCTATATTCCATTCGACAATGAGATAGGACTTGGTGAAGCCCTTAAAAACACGGGCTATCCAAGAGGAAGCCTTAAGGATGAAATCTTTTACAGAATCGGCGTTCACGCTCAATTCTTTGAAAGAATGCCTAAAGATGGATACTTGCCTACACCAAAAGAAGTTCAAGGGCTCAAGGCTTATTTAAACGGGTTTTAAAGCTAAGCAGGGCCAACCTGCACAACCAGCTTGCCAAAATTCTTACCCACTAGCATGCCTTTGAAAGCTTCGGCTGCGTTCTCAAGACCTTCCACTGTATCTTCTTTATAGGAAATTTTACCTTCTGATAACCATGCGCCCATCTGCTTAGAGAACTCATCATAGCGGTGGCCATAATCATCAAAAACAATGAAGCCTTGCATTTTGATTCTCTTTCTAAGCACAAGTCCCATCAGCAGTGACAAACGGTCGGGACCATCAGGTAATTTGGTTGCGTTGTATTGTGAAATCAATCCGCAGAGAGGGATTCTTGCGCTCGAATTTAGCAAGGGCATGACCGCATCAAAAACTTTACCACCTACATTTTCATAATACACATCGATTCCATTCTTGCACGCATCTTTCAGATCTTTCTCAAATGTTTGGCTTTTGTGATCGATACAATCATCAACTCCCAAAGTTTCTACAGCATAACTGCATTTTTCAGCACCACCAGCTATTCCAACAACATTACAGCCTTTGATTTTTGCTATTTGAGCCACCAAACTGCCGACTGCACCTGTTGCACCAGCAACAACGACTGTTTCGCCTTCTTGCGGATCACCTATGTCTAAAAGGCCCATAAAAGCTGTCAGTCCTGGCATTCCCATGACCCCTAAAGCGTAGGAAGGGTGACTCATGTCTTTATCAAGCTTAATCAAACCCTTTCCATCGGAAAGGCTATAGTCTTGCCATCCACCAAAAGCCACCACTAAGTCACCCTCTGTGAAATCTGAATTTTGAGATTTCTCAACTCTACAAACACTACCCCCTACCATGACATCTCCAAGTTCTACTGGATCGGCATAAGACTCCGCATCACTCATTCTTCCTCTCATATAAGGATCGAGCGAGAGATAAACAGTTCTTAAAAGCAGTTGCCCGTTATCTGGCGATGGTATTGAACTTTCTACCAATTTAAAATTTGAAGCCTCTGGCGCACCTTTAGGTCTTGAGGCTAGAGTGATTTGTCTGTTAATTTCTGTTGATTGATTCATATTATTTCTCCATCTCTTTGAATTTTTCTAAGACATAACACAAATTTGTTTACTCTGCATTGATTGAGCAATAGCGGTTCAATGCTGTCATGTAAAAAGCCGCCTTCAACTTTTTGTAAACTGCCTCTGAAGCAAGCGGTAGTACTGACCCTCTTTGTCTGCAGAAAGAGACTCATGCTTTCCTTGCTGAACTATATGCCCACCATCAACCACTAAAATCTGATTTGCATTTTTAACCGTAGCTAAACGGTGTGCGATCACAAGCGTTGTTCTTGATTGCATTAGACTATGCAAAGCTTCTTGAACCAATGATTCACTCTCTGTGTCCAAGTTACTGGTGGCTTCATCTAAAATCAAAATCTTTGGATCTTTTAATATCGCTCTTGCAATAGCCACTCTTTGCTTTTGTCCACCAGAGAGTTGAACACCTTTTTCTCCCACAAGAGTTTGCATACCCTCGGGAAATCCATCAATAAAGTCGAGTGCATTTGCAGCCCTGGCAGCCTCTCTAACTTCTATTTCAGTGGCACCTGGCTTTCCATAGCGAATATTTTCATAAATTGTTGAAGAGATTAAAATTGGTTCTTGTGACACAATACCAATCTGCTCACGAAGCCAATTTAATTTTAAAGTTATTAATGGATGACCATCTAAAAAAACTTCTCCAGAACTTGGTTCATAAAATCTTGGAAGTAAATGACCTATGGTTGATTTACCACCACCTGAGGCACCAACAAGGGCTACCACCTGACCTGGCTGAATTTCTAAACTTAAATCCTTAATCACCTCAACGCTGAGTCTTGTGGGATAAGTAAAATAAACAGATTTAAATTCAATATGCCCCTTAACGTTATCTAGAACATCACCTATATCTGTCACTTGCGGCTCTTGCTCTAAAATTTCAAAAATACGCAGGCTTGCACCCACTCCTGACATCAAGTCTCCCCACAAGCTTCCAAGACTTCCCACACCAATGGCTACAATCATTAAGTAGAGTAAAAACTGAGTCAGGTCCCCGACACTCATATTTTGCTGAATGACCTCACGTCCACCAAACCAGAGAACAAAACAAATTGCCGCAAAGCCAACAACTGTAGCTATGGTCATAAACTCAGTGATGGCCCAAATACGTTGCCTAGCAAAACCCAAGGCCTGTAGGAGCGAGCTTCTGTATCTTGTTATTTCGTTTTGCTCTTGCACAAAAGACTTAACTGTTCTCACTCCAAAGATTGTCTCTTCAGAAACTATACTGGCTTCTGCTAAAGCGCCTTGAAAGTTTTTAGAAAATTTTCTGATTTGTTTACCAAAGACAGCGGCTGCAAGAGCTGTAGGAGGAATCAAAACCAGCATGATCAGTGAGAGTCTCCACGAGGTGTAGAACATAAAGCCCAAGCCGCCAATCACCTGCCCTAAATTTCTAAGAGTCATCGAAACATTCACAGTCACTGTGTTTTGCAAAGTTGCGCAGTCGGAAGAAAGCCTACTCATAAGCTCTCCTGTTCTATTGAAATCAAAAAACGAAATCTCTTGTGATAAAATTCTACCAAAAAGTCTTTGTCTTAAATTAATAACAATCTTTTCACCGGCGAGGGTGAACAAATAGTAGCGCGCTGAGCCCGCGATACTTTGAATAAAAAAAGCTCCAAATAAAATGAGCACCATCGGAAGCAAACGGTCGGCCCTTCTTGGCTCTAAAACATTATCCACCATCCAGCGCACAATTTGAGGGTAAGCAAGCCCCGCTAGACTAGAGATAACCAAAAAGAAAAGGCCCCAAATCAAAGTCACTTTTTGCGGCTTAGCTATTGAGACAAGCCTGCGCCAAGTTTTCATTTTATCATTGGACAGTTCGTCTTTTTTAACATTAGTTTTCATAAAATCCTTTAAAATAGAATTGGGCAGTTGAGATTAGCTTTGCTTGCGCACACACATCTAAACAAGCAGAGACACAAACAAAGTTGCCAACCCTAAGAAGCTTAAAAAGCCTATGACGTCTGTAACGGTTGTTAAAATAACAGATGAAGACTGTGCCGGATCTTTTCCAAGAGAGGTTAAGATTATAGGGATTGAAGCGCCGGACAGCGAGGCAACAATCATAGACAAAGTCATAGCGGCGGTCATCACACCACCAAGTGGTAAGTTTCCACTCCAAAAATAAACAGCAGCACCTGTAACGATTGAAATGATCACTCCGTTCATAAAACCCACACGTAATTCCTTGAACAAAACTTTTGCCCACTGCCTTGGGCGCACTTCTCTAAGTGCTAAACCTCTCATAGTCACAGCCATTGCTTGAGCCCCAGTGTTTCCTGATTGACCAGCAACTATTGGAAGCAAAACAGCCAGGGCTGTGACCTGAGCAATGGTGCCTTGAAAAAGTCCCACAACAGCCGACGCCACAAAAGCGGTGACTAAGTTGATCAGAAGCCATGGCAGTCTTTTTTTGAAGGAGTAAAACGGAAGTGACAAAGCCCGCTCAGAGGGACTTGCACCAACCATCGAAGCCATTGCCGATAGAGCCTTGTCTTGCATATCCGAAACCAAACTAGAGTATCTTATAGCCCCCAGTAAACTTCCATCAATATGAGTCACTGGAAGAACCGCAGTTCTGAAATCTTCGAAAGTTTCTGTGACCTCAGATTTTGGAGAGAGTGCATTTACGAATGGGGCAGACTGACGCATTAGTTTTTCGATATGAACAGTTTCTTCCGCAAATAAGAGTTCCTGCAGCGGCAAGTAGCCCACTAGTTTACCGTATAGATCCGTGACAAAAACTTCGCGAGCCTGTGACTTTTGCTTTCTTAGGTTACGCAGAACAATCTCTACAGTGTCACCGGTTCTACATGTAATCAGACTCGTGTCCATAATTGAACCTGCAGAGCCAGGTGGATAAGACAAAAGTTCAGCTAAGTCTTTTTGTTCAAACTCAGACAAAAGTAGAATTTTTTCATTTCTAATTTCCTGTTCGGCCTGAAGCATCAAATGAGCCGCTCTTACAGGATCAAGAATAGAGTATACATTTTTAAAACTTGCTTCTGGCAATGACGTCAAAAGTCTACTCGCCCTAATTGGTTTAAGCCGGTTGATCACTTCACAGATAAAAACAGTTGGCAGACCTGAGACAACCTCTTGAACCTCTGCATCAGAAAGTTTTTCTAATTCGTCCGTTGATTTTTCAGGAATCTGACTTAAGAATTGAATGATAAGATCATTTTCTAAACTCCTCATGATCTTTCACCTTTTAAACCTAGAGCTGAAACAGCAGCACCTAAACCAATTTGGAAAATTTCGCCAACAGCTTCGCCCGCCTTGATCAGGTCTTCTCTATTTTGATTGTCATCTAAAATGGGCGTCACATTGTTCATGAGCTCTTCATATTTTAAAACCCCCAGCAAAGTATTTTTAGCGTTTGTAACTGGAATCAGATTCCACTTTGTCCACACTGGGTTTTGAATCGCAACTGTTGCCAGCTGATTAGGTTTGAATGAAAAAACATTCGTGGTCATAATTTTTGAAACAAGTAGGTCCTTTGGTGCGTAAACAATATCTTTAAATGGGAAAGTGCCTATCAGTGATTCATCAGAGTCTAGAACATAAACGTAGCGGCTGTATCTGTTGGTTTCTTTGTTTAAAAGCTTCAACACCTCGGCTATAGTCATGTCTGCGCTTACAGTGAACGGGGTCGGATCCATTAAACCGCCCACAGTCTTGTCAGTGTATCTGATCAATCTTTCGAGCGACTTTGAAAGGTTTGGAGGCATTTTTGAAAGAACAGAGTCAACTTTTTGACTCTCTCCGCTTTTTACCCATTTTCTAAATATCTTTGCAGTGATGACAAGCCTCAATTCATTGCAGACTTTCAAAACTGTTGACTGCTCCAAGGGCAAAAGCGCATCGGACAAAATTGGAGAGGGGATGCTGTTAAGTAAATTGGCTATTGAGTGTGGATCATAGCTTTGAATGACATATCTGATTGCCTCTACCCCCCTCTTTTGTAAAATCAGAGATGCATTTTCTGAATGATTTTTTAAAAACAGTCCTGCTAACTTCTTCTTAGCGTCCGACATACTACTGCTCACCACCATTTAAAACTAAAGTGATTTCGCGGTTAAAAACATTGCCCGGAATGGCAATGACTCCTGTACTTGTTTTAAGTGAGACAAAGGTGGGACCAATAGATTTAACTGTTCCTTTGTGACCAGAGAGCTCAATTTCATTTCCCACTTTGATGTGTTTGTGAAGCTGATAGCAATACAAAATATCAGAAATCATAGATTTTGCCCCTAAAGCAAAAGTTAGCGTCATACCACCTGCAAAAACCCCAATCAAAACAGTCGCTATGATCACAACTATGTTCATGTCTATACCGACTTGATCTAAGGCCACAAGCAAACTGATTATAAAAACTGACCATGAAAATAGAGTGGCCGCCAACTGGGAATGAATAAACTGGGTTTTGTTTAACGCCCTAAAAACAAGGTCTGAAATAAGATTCTTAGCCATCCAACCTACAAATAAGATTAGTATAGCTCCAATAATATTAGGGATGTATATCGCCAGGTTCTGCATCCATTCAGACACAATAAAAAATCCCATTTTTCTTAAACTTGAAGTTACCGCCAGAAAAATAGTTATAAAAAATAAAATTCTTCCTGTTCCAAGAATGAGATTGCTTAAGTTTTCATTCACAATGTCTTTTTCAGAAATTGAACTTGGAAGAAAACGCAGACCCGCTTTAACAATAAGCTTTGAACTCCACTTGATCAGATAGGCCAAAAACACACCGGCAAGCAAAATTATAAGACCATTTACTAAACCCGGTAAAGCCTCCAAAAAATCAGATTTAAGACTTAGAACCAATTGGTGCGCAGGTCCCAAAAACTCTTCTTTGCTTTTTACCACTTTATCCCCCTAAAGAATCAAACTTACTATGAACGCTCTCAAAACGTCATATAAAATATTTGTCTAGTGACAGATGAATTCTGTCTTGAGACTTAGGCAAATTATGTGATTTAATATGCTCACTTACACCTTTATCTTGGTTTTACAGCGTCCTCATGCTTAAATTCTTTCTTACCAATCTTTCCGGAGAATTTAAATGCAAGTGTCTATAGCCCTTATACAGTTTTCAATCGCGCCTTCACAGCCTCTTGTTAATTTAAAGAGAATGGAGTCTTTCATTAAAGACGCTGCAGAAAAAGGCGCTCAGATAGTCGTTTTTCCTGAAGACTCAGTTTGCGGCCCCTTGTCTGGACAAACAAAATTTATCGCTCAGGCTCCAGCCTACCTTCTTAAATTTAAAAAATGGGCTGTTAAATACCAGGTCGATATCGTTCCAGGTTCTTGGACTGCCCACACTGGCGCACACTATTACAACACCACTTATTACATTAACAAAGATGGCTCTGTTGCGGGCTCATATCAAAAGATAAATCTCTGGGCGAGTGAAAAATCCAGAGTCACTCCGGGCTCTAGACCTTCTGTTTTCAAAACAACATACGGAATGGTGGGTTTAACAATTTGCTGGGATGTTGCTTTTCCAGGTCTGTTTGCTGAAATGAATAAGTTTGGAGTGCAGATGGTCATCTCTCCAACTTACTGGTCACTGACTAAAAAAGCTGAAGCTTTTTTTGAAACTTCCGAAGATGAAATCTTACTTATAGACTCACTTTGCACATCAAGAGCTTTTGAAAACAACATTGCTTTTGTTTATTGTAATGCTGCTGGAACGCTCGAAGTTGATGGAATCAAAGCCACTTTAAGTGGACGCTCTCAAATCACTCACCCCGCAGAAAAAGTGATCTGCCAATCTGACAGCAATAACGAAGAGATGCTTTTGGCTGCGGTTGATCTGCCCGTACAAGCCCTTCGTAAAAAGAGCCTGTTTTAAAGTCAGCTTATTTTAAAATGCTCAATTGTATCTAGCTGACTGCCCCCAAACCCCTCAACAAAAACTTCAGGACTGTTTTTGAGCTCCTCGCAAAGCTCATCAAGACTTTGATCTGAAATCTCCGATAACAACTCAACTACCTGCTTTTTTGCAAAATCATTGTTGATCGCATGCGCCAGGAGTTTAAGTGCTGGGCTGCCAGCTAAGGACTCTTGTAAGTTTTGCTCTAACTTGTCAAAATGTGCCTCGTAAAACCCAAACCAAGTATCGCCTATAAAGCTTTCAAATAAAATCTCTGCAGCGGTCTCTGTGGTCTCTTCATCTAAACCAACCTGATCAAAGCAGACAGCTTCATAAAGTGAGATCTGCTCTGCCGAGCTAAGTTCATCTAAAAGTTTTTGGTAAAAATCTTTTGCTTTTTTCTCATCAGACTTTAAAAGATACTGAAAGTAGAGACTCCTTTTAATTGTTTTTTCACTAACATGTTTTTTTTGAAAACTTAGCCCCGTGGTGAGATGATGCCATTGGTTGAGTTCTGTGTCTTCAACGGTTCTTAAACACAGTGAGACTGTAGGATCACCAAGATGCACCACGCGGTGGGTGAGTTCCATATCTGGGTTGATCTGTTGGCTATCACCTGGTTTCATCACCTTTATGTTTTTTTGAGTGAGCTTGGTGTTTAAAATGTCTTTAGAAAAAGTATTTAAAGTTTCCACAACAAAGTCTTCGTGCAGTGAAAGGCCATACATAATCTTAAAAGCCCCCCTAAAACCGTGAGAGTGAATCAAGGTGTCATTCTTACGCCAAAAATAAATGTCTAGAGCAAATTTACCGTTGTTGAAAACTGTCAGCGAAGGTTCACCAAAGTTGTTATAAAGATTGAGCTGCGGCACGAGATCATTGTTGTTTAGCCATTCAGACACCTCTTTTTCAAATTCTTCAAGTGAAGGTTCTATGATGAGCTTCTCTAAAGTTTTTTTAGCAAGATCAGGGAATCTTTCGCGGTCCCAGTCTTTTTCTAGTTTTTTACAGGTGGTGATGAGTGATTCAAGCATTCTTGGATCCTATATGATATCTAGAGTTCAGGCTATTTTAAATGCACCTTTCTTAAACAGTGCATCTGAATTTGATTTATACTAGATTCTCTTACTATGAGACCTGCCGCATTTGATTCTGAAAGAGACAACTCCAAAACCCAACATGGTAAAACCATCAAACAATTGGGAGCCTATCTCTGGCCTAAAAAAAGGTTGGATTTAAAAATCAGATTGGTGCTGGCACTTCTTCTCTTAGCTGCAGCCAAAGTCATCAACATCTATGTGCCCTACCTTTTAAAACTAACCATTGATAAATTCACAGTGACTGAGGGACTCTTAGTGCTCCCAGTGGCTCTTATCGTTTCTTACGGGCTTGCACGGCTAGCAGTCAGTGTTTTTGGTGAACTGCGTGACCTGATCTTTGTTAAAGTTGTTCAGCACGCGCAAAGAACAATCAGTCTTCTTACTTTTAAGCACCTGCACAATCTCTCTCTAGACTTTCATTTGTCTCGTCAGACCGGCGGACTCTCCCGTGTTATTGAGCGCGGCACAAGAGGAATCAGTTTTGTACTTAGATTTTTAACTTTCAACATCATTCCAACTTTTTTCGAGCTGGCCCTCGTCACCGGTGTTCTAGTTTATAATTTTGACTACAGCTATGCTCTAATCATTCTTGTCACAATAGTTTTTTATATCGGAGTCACTCTCTCGGTGACAGAATGGAGACTTAAATTTAGAAAAACCATGAACGCCAAAGAGTCTAAAGCGAACACCAGTGCTATAGACAGCCTTATTAATTTTGAAACTGTAAAGTATTTTGGAAATGAGGAACATGAATACAGACGTTTTGACCGTTCATTAGCAGGTTACGAAACTGCGGCTATCAGAAGTCAGTACAGCCTCTCACTTTTAAACATCATACAGACTTTAATTATCTGTACAGGTTTAGTTGTGATTATGCTCAAAGCTGGACAAGGCGTTGTAAATAAATCTATGACCATTGGTGATTTTGTACTCGTGAACACCTATATGATTCAACTCTACTTGCCACTTAATTTTTTAGGCTTTGTCTACCGCGAAGTTAAAAATTCTTTGGTGGATATGGAAAAAATGTTTGAACTCAAGCGAGTTCACGCAACCATTCAAGATGATCCAGATGCCGACACCTGCGATCCCAAAACTTCTGACGTTGAATTTTCAAACGTTCACTTTGGCTACAACCCAGATCGTGAAATTTTAAAAGGCATCAGCTTTAAAGTCCCATCAGGAAAAAACATTGCTATTGTCGGCCCAAGTGGTGCTGGTAAATCAACTTTGTCCCGCTTGCTTTTTCGTTTTTATGATGTGGGCTCAGGATCAATCACCTTAGGCGGCCAGAACATTAGAAAAGTGAAACAAAAATCTTTAAGAGCCCAAATAGGTGTGGTCCCTCAAGACACAGTGCTTTTTAACGACTCAATTGGTTACAATATTGCCTACGGCTTTCCTGGGGCTACACAAACTGAAATTGAAGAGGTCGCCAACTTAGCGCAGATCCATAATTTTGTTCAAAGTCTCCCAGAAGGTTATGACACTCAAGTTGGCGAGCGGGGCTTAAAACTGTCTGGTGGTGAAAAACAAAGAGTGGCCATTGCCAGAGCTCTGCTTAAAAAACCAAAGATTCTACTTTTTGATGAAGCCACCTCATCTTTAGACACACGCACTGAGCAAGAAATTCTAAAAGCCTTCAAGGAAATTTCAAAAAACTACACCACCCTAACCATTGCCCATAGGCTCTCAACTGTTGTCGATGCTGACCAGATCATTGTTATAGAGAATGGGATAATTGCTGAACAAGGAACCCATCAGGCTTTACTTGATCTTAACGGAACTTATAAAGCTATGTGGGAAAGTCAGAGTAAAGAGAGTTAAACACAAAGCTTAAAACTTAATTAAAATATTTTCCTAAAGGTCCAATTCCCCGCCATCCCTCTTCAAAAAAAATAATTTATGTCTTAGAATTTTGAGTATGAAACATTTAATACTCTTTGCAGTCTTAGTCTTCAGCCTATCTTCATTTGCCTCTGAGCCCCAACTTATTGTTAGAGCCGACAAGCACCAACCCAAGGGGTTGCCCGCTTGGTCAAAAATGCCAAGCATGTCTCCTTCGTGCAGTAATAGCGGTGTCGCCGTTAAGTACCTCTCACTCTTTGGAGATGAAAAACTTCACCCTGCAGTTTCCTTTTTTCAAGAAAAAACAATTTCTCAAACTGAGCCTCTTGAATCAGACATATCAATCAGTGAACTTTTTATCACTGCAGATCAATCTATTGTTTTTTCTCAAAACTTTAGAGGTGGCACGCTAGGCATTTTTGAACTCTCCTCTGACAGCAGGCTTAAACAAAAGGTAAAGCCCTCAGACTTTCCAAACGTAGACGCCATGTCCAGGCCATCTCTTTTAGAAGGAAACATTTTGTACCGCGCTTTAAATAAAGATGGGCTGCACACAATCTACCATGGCAAAAAGAAGATCTTAGAAGAATCTGGAGACATCGCTTATCTTTATTTGCCTACTGTAAAAAACAATCAAATCACCTTAAAAATAGGACTAGGCGTACCCGGTGAAGTGAGCCGTAAGAACAAAGACAAAATTGTTAATATTGTAGATGGTAAAGAAGTCGTGGTGGCCACAGATCAAGATTTAGATCCAACAAGTGAATTTTTAGGTTTTGACAACAGCCCTATACCTGATGGAGATGGAGGCGTTGCATTTATTGCTGAACACAAAATACACGGGCGTTCTTTGTGGTTGTATAAAAATAAACTTAACAAATTGATTTACGCATCTTCCCCTGAAAAAGGGCGATTAGAATTTTTTAGCCCTGCGGTGAACCCATCTGGCAGCCTGGTTTTTAGGGTCAGTAAAAACAAACGCATCTCTGTACTCGCTTGGCATAAACAAGGTTTAAAAACTTTGATGAAACAAGGCCAAACTGTTTTAACAAACGAAGAAAGCATCAGAGTCATGAACCGTGACCAATGGCCTGCATTTTCAGGAAAGCCGTGCATCTCTAACAGTGGAGAGGCTTATATTCATGCTGTTTTAGAGGGCGAAACCAATCTTGAGAACAAAGGCTCCGGGATTTTTAAAATTAGACTCTAAAGATCAGTGCGCCTGCCATAGAAAATGCTTATGGCTCCCCATAATCACTTTGAAACATTAGGCTTTTTACATGAATTTTTTCTAAGCTGAGCCATAAAAAGCCTCAAAATTCAACTTTTGCAAGACGAAGTCCTTTTCTTGAGGCAAAACTCCTTTAAGGGAATTTCTGGGTATCTCAAGGGGGAGTTTTTATGTGTTTAGGTAAATCAAAAAAAATAGTAGCTGCAGCAGTGTTGATTGCATCAGGTCTTTTCTTTAGCAGCAGTTCTTATGCGGCACCTTCATGCTCAAGTTTTCTTGATAAGAATGATGACCAGTCCGAAGGCAACAATCCATTAGAAGAAATTTTAGACGAGATCAAACAAGCAAAAACTTTAGACGAAGCTAACAAGCTCACTTATGCCCTTGTGACCATGGGTAACAATGTCTTTGATACGGTAATTGATGGAATCATCGCACTAAACAATGAAACTAACCAAGAGGCAGCAGAGCAACAAACAGAACAGATTCAGATGTACGTTAATGCCTTACAAAACGCTTTTAAAATTCCTAGCTATGTTATGAACTTTGCCATCTCAAACCGTTTGGATATTGAAAGTGCTGAAACTCAACAAAAAGCAAGAGCCGTAGAGCGAAAAGAGCCTATTGGTTTTATAGAGCCAGAGCAGAGCAGTGAACTTAAGATTGATCCACAATTTAAACAGCCTGTTGGCTTTGCCCTTAAAAACGCTAGGAAGTCTGGTAACAGGTTTTTTAGAATGCTCATTGAGCAATTCGAAACTAATGCTATTGAAGAAAAAAAAGTGGCGGCTGAAAAAGAAGCCGCTGAAAGTCCAACTATACCTATAGGTTTTGTGCCACCCAAAGAAAATGCTAAAGTTGATAATGAAGCACCACTAGAGACAATTGGCTTTGTTCAGCCTGAAAAGGTTTATGAGAATGTTAAAAGGTCTGACGTGGTTCAAGTCATTTTAAATGTTCAGGCTGGCGAATTTAGAGTCATAGACAGTCAGAAAGAGAACCCTGTTGGGTTTCAATAAGTTTTTAAAGACATAAAAAAACTGGAAGCTTTTAAGGCTTCCAGTTTTTAATTTTTAAAAGGGCAGCTATTTATTTGGCCCAACCGCTCAAAAGAGTTTTTTTATTTCATTGCCTTAACAACGATGTCCACTCTTCTGTTTAGTGCGCGTCCTTCTTTAGTTTCGTTGTTAGCAAGTGGTCTTGTTTCACCAAATCCACGAGAGTTTACAGGGTAACCAACTTTTAAAGACGAGAAATACTCTTTAACAGCCTCAGCTCTTTTACCAGAAAGAGTCATGTTGTAGCCATCCTGCCCCATAGAATCAGTGTGACCTTCTATCACTACTTCTTTTGGCTCAACCTCGTTTACAATAGTGCTTACTTTAGAAAGCAGCTCCATTGCGTTAGTAGGAATTGTTGCCTTGCCAGACGCAAAATTGATCTTCTTTAAACGGATGATCAAACGCTCGCCCTGTTGATAAACAGTCGCTTCGTCTTCATTGAAGCTTTTTCGCACCTGGTTCATTGCTTTTTGAAATTTGATTTTGCTTTCAGCACTCATGATTAAAGCTTCTTTATCACGTAAGTTTTTAGAGGCTGAACCTAATGCAGTCTTAGTTTCACCAAGTGATCCCTCAAGTGTTTCAACTTTACTTGATAATTTACCAAGCTTTCTTTCTTGAAAAACTAAAGTAAGGGCTACTTTTTCAGAAGCTCCTTTAGCATCACCTTTAAGTTTGTTCATAACGTCACTCAAAAGTTTTGCAGACTTGTTGGATTTATCAACAGACTTTTTGTACTGAGCAGGGTCTCTAGGGCTGTGTCTAATCAGATTTTCAGCTGTTTGTACATCAGTTCTTGCAGTTCTAAAAGTTTTGGGAGCCAAGTCAGCAGCGCCATCTTTTCTAGCTTTGCTTATGATTGTTTTAAAAGGTCCCAGGATTTGATTTTGAACGGCTCCGCCTTCAAGTTTCAAATATCTGTTTTGGAACTCAGAGATTTCAGTCACTGAAAGGTCCTTAGAAAACGTTTTGGTTTTGCTGATCAGAGATTTATCTACAACTTTAAGTTCTGGTCTCAAAGCACGCTCTGCTCCAGCTTTTATTGCACTGTTTCTAGCGACTAAAGCTGTGTCAGGAACCGCCTGTCTAGTCTTTGCAGTTTCTTTAGCATTCATAAAGTGAGCTTTCGCTTGTGACAAAAGATTCAACACGTCTTTTTCAGATTTACTGTCTCTTATCTTAGCAACAGCTTTTTCAAAATCTTTATGGCCTTTAGTGTAAGACTTGCTTGCTAAAACATCGATGTTTGAATTTACCAAGCCGCTTCTGAGAGTTTCGATCTCTAAAACAGCTTCTTTCGCGTCAGTGCTTTTTAATTCAGCTTTTTCAGGTGATGCACAACCGAAAAGAAATGCAGCTCCTAAAATTGCAACTATTGCTTTTGAATTCATAATTTTATCTCCTTGATAAGATCACCAGCAAAATCTGCTTGTGATACATTAATATTTGTAACTTAACTTAGTCTAATTTGTATAAAGTATATGGTTTATTAGCAAGTCTGACCCGCTCGCAATCTACTTAGTTTCAAGATAACGATCTAGCTTGGTCATAGCTTTTTTATCATTCAAGCCTAGCCTCTTAGCAGTCTTTTTAGCCATTTTTTTAGAGTACTTGTGGTCTTTATAGAAGTGACCACCAAGCCACACACCTACACGGTTGCCCGTGCTACAGTGAACTAGAACTTTTCCTTTCGGTCTAAATTTAACGACCACTTCAGTGATCTCATTTATGAGTGAATCCGAAAGCTCAGCCTCTTTGGCAAAGGCTACATGTTCGTAGTCCATGCCTAAACTCTTCATTTTTTCAGCCTCTTCAGATTCATTAAATTCACTTTTACTTCTTAAGTTCACAACAGCTGCAAAGCCTTGTCCTTTTAGGGTTTCAAAATCTTTCATCGTAGGTTGCGCTGAAAAATATAGGTTTGAATACCTGCTTGCGCTAAGCTTTTCTCCAATAACAACTTTTTCATCTAGAGTTTTAGACTGGCTTGCGCATGCTGATAGAATCAAAAAAAATAGTGCTGTTAAGAGCTTCATGTTAATCCTTTCAAACTGTATAGTTAAGACAGATCACCAAAATACAATCTAGGGGTTCTAGTATCAATCCTGATGGGGTTCTGTAGACCCAAAATAGACTCCTTGATAAGAACGGTCGATCGTAGTTGGTTATAGATTTTGAGAGAGCTGTCCGTCTTACCCGACCTTAGGAACCTTAAATCACTAAATTCATTGTAAACTTAACCCTGTTTTATAAAACTGTGGCCCTTTCAGCACACCCTAGCTTCTTTCTAAAGTAAAAAACTCATATCAGCTTATTTTGTGAGCAATAATTTTGCATTTTTAAAAAAAAGCCACTAGCTTATCCAGAATAATGTGGTAACCAGGTTACTACGATAAACACAAAGAAGAGGTTATAATGAGTAAAGGTACAGTGAAATTTTTTAATGGCAGCAAAGGTTTTGGTTTTATTACACCGGAAAGTGGAGATGATTTGTTTTTTCATATCTCTGAAATCCAGGGTGACGAGCCACGCGATGGCGACAAAGTTGAATTCGAAGTTGGACAAGGAAATAAAGGTCCGTGTGCAGTAAACGTTAAGGTTGTTAACTAGTTTCTATTCAAAATTAAAAAAATCCTAAGCTGGTGTAGTTTTACACCAGCTTTTTTTTGTCTAAAATTCATTAAATGGCTTCGAGGGCTTAAGCATATGAAACACATTGTTAAATTTTTCTTTAGAGGACTTTTTGCACTTTTGCCCATTGGCCTGTCTTTAGTTGTCATCACCAAACTTGCCTCATTTTTTGAGACGCTTTTTGACGACTTACTTTTTACCAATTTTCCTGAGCTTCAAACCATTCCCGGCTTCTCAAGTCTTTTTGCCATTTCCGTAATTGTTTGCTTTGGAGTCTTTCTTTCTTTTAAAGCAACCGCTTCTGCTTTTTACTGGTTAGAGTACCCCTTTAAAGAAGTTCCTATTCTCAGAAATGTTTACTCAGCGGTTAAAGACCTCATTCAATTTTTCGACAACGATGCTCAAAAAGCAGGGAAAGTTGTTTTAGTCGACTTTCCACAAACGGGAACAAAAGCTGTAGGGTTACTTACAAGAGATGACCTTTCAAGTTTTGAATTTGGACCTGAAGTTGTGGGAAGCTCCGCAGTTTACTTTCCAATGAGTTATCAGCTAGGCGGCTACACTCTTGTTGTTCCAAACAAAACAATCAAAGAGACCAATATGAAAGTTGATCAGGCAATGAAACTTGCACTGACTGGTTGGATGAACAAATAAACTATTTTACAAACTGTCTGGATCGTAAAAAATTTCTACTGAGGCGCCCTGCTCTGGAATAAAAGTTCCATGAAAAACAATTGAATTTCCCTCTGAGTTATAAGTCCAGCCATTGTCAGCATTCAAAGGCACTATCTGCAACATCTGTCCCGGATTGGTTAAGTTAACCTGAATCTTAGTGATGTCAGCGGGAACAGACTGAAGTTTAAATTCAACAGTTCGCTCAATAATGATCTTAGCAATTTTTTCGAGTTTATCTGCAAAGTCACCACATATTGAAGCTTTTTGGCCTCCGGTTTTTTCGGTAAGCTTTGTGTACATCTTTGCTTCCTTGGGAACAGAGACTCCATTAACGATCGTTCTCCACTCTGTAAAACAAGATATGTCAGGCTGAATTTCATCATTAGTGACTTTCTGCCCACCGTTATCATTGTCAGTGGCAACATAGCAGTAACTTGTGTTTACATCATCAGACGAACAGTCAGTGCCTGCGGGTGCTCCCGGCACGATCTCTGGAGGAACAAGTGCAGTGTATCTACTGCTTAAAGAAATTGTTTCATCACCAGTCGGCACAATCGAGTGTAGCGTGTAACCATAGTTCTCACTTGATATGCTTGAGAAGAAATTATCATAATAATCTAAACGCTCCTGACTAAACTCTTTCGCACTGTCTGTTCCTAAACTGTAGTTTGAAACAGTTCCAACACCGCCTGAACTTCTTATGCCCGCCATTTCATCTCTCATATCTGACACCACAATAATTGCTAAATGCGCATCGCTTCGAGGAAATGCACCACCAATAATATTTTGGTTGTATGTATTTTCTAACGCCACCTTGGCACTTTCTAATCCACTTTCTCCATAACAACCATCAAGCCCCTGCATAATGTTGTTTCTAAAAATATCTAAGATATGGGTTTTGCCGGCAGGGGCAACAGTGGGAATATCAGGATCAGTAGCACTCAAATCGTAAAAGCTAAGTTCACGGTTTACAAGCTGCATATAATCTCTTGTGTCTACTTCACCACTGTCTAAATAAAAATCTGTGTCAATCGTATTGTCGTCGCTCGATACAATTCTATATCCTGATAGATACCTTGGATCGGCAGTTAACTTTGTTTGCCCCGACTCACTGTTGTGAGTTCCCATTACACTTCCCATTAATGCTTTGGTGTAATCCCCCATAGAAAATCTTGAAGTCACATAATTTACTCTTGAACAGATTTGAGAGTAAGGATCTGCAGTGTCTTTGAAATTTAAATCTGGAAAGCCTAAGTAGTCCAGAGGGTTGTAAGCTGTTACAGCCGATCCATTGTTGTTCACACGGTCAACAGATCCAGGGCTGTGTTCAGCGCTTGAAATGTAGTCTTCTGTCAATACGTAATTTAAACCATCACGCGGAAGTGGAGAGACTGTTCTCTGGTCAAAAAAACCTTTAGTGACCCAAGCGTCAGTTCCAACAACAGCTATTCTGTAATCGTAATTTTTTCCCACAAAGTTTTTTATGAAAGCTGAAAAATTTGACATCATATTGGCCTGCTCCTGGCCCATTGATACAGAGTTGTCTATAACAAAAAGAATGTCCATTTTGGCAGTGATAACTTTACCTGTGTTTTCAAAATCATCTGTAACAGGCAGAATTGAAATTGAAGTGTCACTCGTACAACCAAGAATACAGACTAAACTGACCAGTATAAATATTTGAATGGATTTTAAAAATCTCATTTAGTCCCCTATAGGTTTCATAGACTAAATCGGATTAGTTTTGCGCAATCTAAAAGACTTACTTAATTGAGAGTTTATTTTTATCACACTGATACAAGTATTTGCTTTTAATTAACATTGTTGCCACTTTAGCAACTCTTGCAGGGTAAACTCACTATTTTTTGTTCGATTTTAAGTAGATAAAAATGGCAACGGATCGTTATGCTCATTTACGTATGCGGCAAACATTGTTGGATGAACTTTACCGAACTGGTTTATGCCCGGCCGAAACTCACCGAAACCATTTCCGTCACCATACTGTGTGTACTCGCTCTTTGTGACTCCCATAGACCTCATGATCATTTGAAGCATTTGTTTATAGGGTCTTCCTGGTTCTCCAACGTAAGGAACGGGTGAACTTGGATTTTATCGTGTGTCTAGATAGTAAC
>Ga0115567_10000787_pt1 | contig 31339 bp, 46 predicted proteins | sample COGITO_mtgs_1204_2_FD_88679 | JGI IMG/M metagenome (GOLD analysis project Ga0115567, IMG submission 88679) | Pelagic marine microbial communities from North Sea - COGITO_mtgs_120412 | ecosystem: Environmental > Aquatic > Marine > Epipelagic | place: Germany:Helgoland, sampling site Kabeltonne...
GAGAGAGAGAGAGAGAGAGAGAGAGAGAGAGAGAGAGAGAGAGAGAGAGAGTGAGAGAGAGAGAGAGAGGCATCAGCGACGTTAGACTGTCTTCAATGGCGCGCCAGAGGCGACCGTTCAGACGGTACTGACGTAAAGAGCATCACGTGCCCCTCCTACTGAAGTCCCAGGAAGGCAACGTGTCCTCGGACATGAGCTTGCAGGCTTGGGGCGCACCTTGTCCTGCCTGTACTCGGGGCGGATGGTAAAATCCGGAGAGGAGAGAGTCGTGCTCTCCTTTGCAAGTATCTGAAAGGCAGGGGAGCCCTCCTTGGGCGGTTTCACAGGATGGTCCTTGACCCAAGCGCGCATGATGTCCCACAGTACCTCCATAGGTGCATCTGTCTTCAGCGCTAGGGGTGAGGTGTGCGACTGCGAGAGCTGGAAGCCTGCGTTACGAACAGCTGAGACGACAGCAGCGTTCGAGGGACACTGGCAATGCAGCGTGGAGGCGAGCACGGAGAGATCGTGGAATAGGGGACGATCGGTCAGCTCTTCAGAAAGTGCCGTCACGATCCCGAGGATCCGCTTTTGTGAAGCAAAGTCCTCCTTGTGCGCCACCAGATGCGACTTCACTGCCTCGACGAATGCTGGCTGATAGATTGATTCTGTCCAGAGCGGACCGCCCATCTGGTGTCGAAATCCACAGTGCACGCACGAGTTACCGACGGGTGGTCCATTTCCGGGCAAAAATTTGATGCTGTTGCCCTTTTCGACAATCTGAAGACACAATGCAGAGTGAGCACAGCGCACTGAATTCAAGAAGTGGCGCATGTTGGTGTGTTTAGACCTTTCCAAGAGGCTGAAAATGAAACGCCCCGCAGCCGGTGCACTGATAGACCATAGCCTGCTTTGACGCTGAGCGCTTCACGGCCGCTGCAGAAGTGTAGACGCGCACGAAGCACCGGACGTAGAAGTCCATGTGCACGCAGAGGAGCGGCTCGATGTGGCGCTTAGCTCGATTAGCATGCGCCTCGACACATGCAAGCACGATCCGTAGTGCTGACTCATGACAATGCTTGCCACGCAGCGAGGTGCATCCGTACTTGGCGAAACACGCCTCGGAGTGGTTACCTGTAAGTGCGCACGTCAGCCCACTCCGCTTCCTCGCGCGGTGCTTGGAGTGGTCACCTACACTGCGGAATCGGGAGATCGAGGGCACGGGAGTGGGGAATGCGGCAACGTACCGCAGAGCACTGCAAGGTCGGTGCATGTCACGGCGAGGAGTCCGCCGTCGGCAACCGCCTGCACCGCGGCGTCCAGGAAGGGCGCTGCAGTGCCGTACGGGTCGAGATCCACCACGTCAAAGCGCGTCTCCTCCGCGCGTGACTGGTACATGATAAGGTTTGCGTCTGCGTGTGAAGCCTTCACCTTTTCGCTGACTCCATTGTGCAAGATGTTGCGCTTGATCGACTCCACCGCTGCTTCGCTAAAGTCGTTGGCAACAACCTCGCGGATGCCCTCGATCTCCTTGGCGTACCGCACTGCCCGCAGCCCTGTCGCAGACAGCCCTGCGCACCAGGGCGGGTTAGGGACGCACTGAAGCTAGACACTGCACTCAACCGGCAAGATGATAGATAGCCAATGGCGAAGAAAGCTACCTTCAAGGACTCGCAGGCCAGGCGGCCCCTGCGGCCCCTTAGCAGCTTTCCTGTGGCGTCGCGAGGACATTATTTTAGTGCAGCAAAACGATGTTGTGAGTGGCACACGAAAGTATGGGTATAAATGTGCATGACGAAGAAAGACGATTGCATGTGAACGGGACGAACCCTTTCGCGGCTGCCTCTGTGCGCTCGCGCTCACGCAGGGCGTGGAACTCTCGAAGGACCGCGACGGAAAGATCGCGATTCTGAACCTGCGCAGGGTTGTAGAAAGCCTCTCCACGCGCATGCAACACTTCAGCTTTCCCTTCGCGCAGCTTTTCCCATTCTTCCGTCTTGCCCCCAGGGTTGGAACCCACGCCCTCGGCGGTGTCGTTTCCGGCCCCTGCCATCGTGTCGTGAAACGCTCTTTCGCAACGCACGAGAACCGACCCAAGGCGCGCCGATGCGCAAAGAGCTCGAAACCCTCTTGTTACTGGAAGGGTCAGAAGCGGCGTCCTGACCAGCTCACTCAGGGCCCACCGAGCGTGTCAGACACGGCCGAGGACTCTCCAGGACTTCACGTGCTCTGTATCCAGGTTCCGGCCCGCCTCGTTACGGTAATGTTTTTTTCAAGCACTGCTTCCCCCTTCTTTGAGGGAAGGAAGAACAGTCCGGAACGTAGACCTTGCTCGAGGTCTGCGTGCATCGAAAACGAGAGAAAGCGTGCAGGTGTCCTTAAAGATAAGACAAAGATGGTGCTGAGTGAGGATGAGGCAGACGCACTTCTGATTCAGCTGGCGCAACGCGCAGGCGGCATTGTCCCGCTCCTGTACGTCCGCCCCCGCAAAACTCGGCCGGCGCGAGCGGTGTGCGCCTTAGCTTTGCTTGCCTTGCTGTGCGTATCCTGGGAAAGGGCACAGCAGTTGCAGACGCATAGTTTTAGGCCATTGGAGTCCTTTTCACGATCTGGTGGGTTGGTCGCGACAGCGAGGCGATGTTTTCGTTCCTGAAGCGCAAGACGGACTTCTACCACGTCCAACGGCCGGGAGACCGTATTGGCTTTCCCGAAGGCCCGCGCCCACAGATACGCCTGGCCGGTTTCTTGACAATGAGATCGTCTGTTACCGAATCTTCCTTTGAGAGCGGCTGCGTTGAACAGGTGGAGCGCTGCGTCTGGTTCTGGGCGCATACCGCAGGTTCACTGACGATTCTCACGCGCCTCCACCCGACCAGAAGGTCTTTCCCACCCCGCACTATGTGCGTTCTCGCGACGCATCAAAAAGAGGGGGGACGGGCGTGCAGGAATTGGAAGAGACTGGCCGGCGATTTCCGCCCCCGAGTGACTTGCAAGCAACCTCAACCGCCGTCCCGCGGCAGTCGCCTGCGGCACCAGCAACGATACCGGCGCCAGCCTCTGAAGAAACAGCCTCAGGTTTAGCAGCCTCCGGCGCAGCAGCATCAGGAGCGTCATCCTCGGCGGCAGCGCAGGGGGGAAGACAGACGCAGACCTTTTATGCGAAGTCAAGCATGTCTGGCGAGGAGTGGAAGAGGGAGCGGTCGAACGAAGGTTGTATGTTGGCCAGCGACGGAGCTGGTGTGGCTGGCAAGAACCGGGAGAGTGACGGCAACTTTGTCGCGTACAACGGAGGCGTGTGTGAAGGGTACAAGTAAGATGCTGCACCGGCTTTGTTGGCGTTTCCTGATAGTAGGAACAAGAGCGCCCTAGCCACATATGAAGGTGTCGCTCTCTGGTGTAGGTGGTCACAAACGGTGGACGAAGTGGTGGTATTTCTAGATTTGGGGCACGTGATGGGCGGTGAGAGCAAAAGCGGAGGCGTAGGCTGTGGTGCGCGGCTCAGGGGCAAGGACCTGTCGGCAACCGCCCCGCCCTGCTCAGCGCCTCTACCCTGTGCCGAAGCTAGAGCCCTGGTACCCAGGATGCATGCAGCGGCTCCTGCTCCTCATGCAACGATGGCATTGAATTGCTAGGTAGTAGTGGCGGCTGCAGAGCTGCAGATTACTGCGCGAGGGAAGGAGGTGCTACGGCGGTCGCTGCTTGCAGCCGTCAAGCAAGAAGAGCTGGTTTGGCATTTGGAGGAAGGGCGCTTCTTGACGATCACGGTCGAGAAAAAACTCAAGACGTGGTGGAAGAGCTTCTTTGCTGACGAGGCTCGCGAGTACGAGATCGATACGCAAAAGGTTGACTCTTCCTGTCGCATTGACGACTATGACCAGGCAACGCAGGCTGCCATTGAGAAGCTCGTCTTCGACCAGTCACGCCCCGCTCGCTCCCCTCGCCCTTCTCACACACTCTTCTCATTCCTGCATGAATGCCCAGTCGCGTGCATCCGCCGCTTGCCGACGCAAGACCGCGCCGCCGCGCAGTGAGCGAGCGGGGGCGGGGTCCGATATGCAGGCAGCAAAAGCTGCAGGGGAAGCCGACATCCGACGAGCTGCTCACACACGAGGCGCTCCGCAAGGCGTGGGATGCGGACGGTATCGCCCGTCGGTCCGCGCAGCATTGCCGCTCGTCTGGCGAGCATGCGGACTTCCCAGCCCTGAATCCCTCCCTCGGTTATTGCACAGGCTCGCCCTTCAAAGGCACTCAGTTTGACCCGACCGCCGTCAATATTACGGGGAGTGGCTCAGGACCATCCCCGGGCACTTCTCTAGGCACGGCATGCCCTCCCGGTTGAATGGTCTGTGCCTCCGCATAGCGCGTACCTCAAAAAAGTTTGTATGCGTCTTTGGCATCGCTCGAAGCTCTGCTGAATGGGCTGAATGGGAAGGCTGGGTGGCTCCCGGTGCTACTTTGATTTGACGCGTTTGAAAAGATGCACCCGCGCACAGACCGCTTGAGACGTCACTGCCACAGTCATCAACATTGTACTGCCAACAGACCGCATCGAGCCTCAACGCCATGCACTAGACCGCGCCGCGGCTCATTCCCCTAGATCTTCCCCAGGTAGGTGCGCTGGAATCGGCAGATCCCGTGAAACTCTCACACCCACGGATTCGCGGACGCACGCTTAGAAGAAGGAGGCCTGGACCGGGCGGGGGCCGCCGAGGGCCACGTCGGTGCCCATAAGGCCCGAGTCGCCGTTGGAGAAGATCTCGGTCTGGTTCGCCTGAGTAACAGCCTTCGCGCCGTTGGCGTTCAGCTGCCAGATGTGGGTGCCCTTCGTCATGGTGAACATTTCTGCGAAGGAAACTGAGGTGTCAAGGAGGAGCCTCACCGCAGCAAGCGGACAGAGCTCCCTGGCTACAGGGTCACTGCACGAATGCCGGGTACGGCGCCACATATCTCGAACGTATCAAAGATTGGATGCTACTGAGCATCGCCGTATGACTCAAATGCCGAGGGGGGGGCAGAAACTAAATCGCAGCACACACGTTACGAGATGCCCACACGACCGTGCAAGGCCCGTCCTACCCACCACACTCAGCCAGGCCCAACTATGCGGCAATTGGCCAAATTCGGCAGGAAAAGCAAGCTCCATTGGCGCAAGAGGGACGGGAAACCCTCCCAGAGGAGCATTACAGCCAAGCGCTAGCTTGCCCATGGCGGGCTGGTCTACATGATTTGCACCACACTGGGGCCACAATCCTCACACAGGGCCACTGCTACCATGCAGCTTCGCTCATGGATGACTCGACCATCAAAAGTGAGGTGCACACTGTGTGGCTGTCGGTCGGGCAGTCGAAGAGCCGCCCGCAGCACGCAGGACTGGGGGCGCACCTCCTCGTATTGGGATTTCTGCGGGTGTGCCCCTTCGCCTTCAGATCGTGATGCGTTAGTTAACCAGGCCCTTCAGGTTCTACCCCCTGTTTGTTGCTTAAAAAAGACTGGGGGCAACAAAGACTGCTTGCCTCGCAGGCGCGGACAGATCTAGGAGGCGCTGTCCGTTTGGCACCTTCCAGGAAGCAGAACGATTCGAGGGTGAGATGGTGGAGAAGGAGCCATGCGTCTTTGTGGCGGGGACATACGAGCGAACTCTCTGTGGGTGCGTTCTTCGCCAGCAAAAACTGCAAGCCTCGATTTCGCGTCCAGCGACTTTGTGCGTGCCAGAGGTATCCTCGCATCAGCGTAACCTGAGGGAGGCAGGTTCGAACTGGACGACGCAGCGGGCCTCAAGGCTATTTTCAACGCGCCAGCACACTTAGGCCCCGTAAAGGTCGGGCTTTTCCCCCCATCCAGCGATGAACGAAGGTGTGGCATCGGGTTGTGCTTAGGAATTCTCGCCAGGCATTAGGGACCGCTCAGTCGGGACACACTTGAACGTGCGAGCAGGCCGTGGCTGCATCGGGTAAGTGGTTGGCATCAGGAGGAACGGACGAGGAAATCCGAATTTTCAACATCGGTCGCCGAGTGGAATTCGGTTCGCTCATGCGCCACCAGCGCCCCATCACTACTCTGCGGTTCCACTCGACGAGCCATCTGGTCCATACTCCGACCCTGCCCCCTTGTTGTTGAGGTGAGGGTGCTGAGCTACTGCGGCCGGGGCGGGGATGGGCCGGCGGCAGGTCTCTGGAAGTGACGATGGGGAGATCATAGTTTGGCGCAGCAAGGATTGGGAGTGCCTCTTGAATCTACGTGGCCATACAGGTGGCGTTGTCGACCTAGATGTTCATCCTTCGGGCCGCGTGTTGCTCTCCTGCAGTCGAGACTCCACTCTTCGCCTCTGGGATCTCACTCGCGGCAAACAGTTGCACTCTTCTATCAAGGTTTTGATCGCTCCTCTCCGCCGCTAAGCTGGTTCCTAGTGCCTATTGTGTCTCAGGGGGCGGACTGAACGGACGTACTGAGTGCGCACTGTTCCGTCCGGCTCATCACGCGAGCGCGCCCCTCACCTGATGCAGTCTTTCGGAAAGACCCTCACCATACCAGCGGAGCACCACTTCGTCAAGTGGGGGCCTGCGGGTGACAATTTCGCCCTGTCGTGCGGCAACACGGTCCCGACCCACTTCTGCCCAGCACTCCCAATGCCACGTTGGCCAACTTTTTCTCCCATAGGCGCCCCGCGCTAGATACTACTGTGCCAAATATTACCATCCAAGATGGTAAGCAGCATTATTTTCACTTTCAAGACTGTACGGTTAGTCAGTCAGTTTTGTTCTGCACACGCGACTATCTCTGTTTCGCGGAAGACGGTCTCGAGCGTCTTTTGAAGTTTTCAAATCCTGCATGTGCGCTATGATAATTCCCTTCCGACTGTTTGCGTTCCCCGCAGGTTTCGATCTTCGACCCGGAGGGCAGCGACGCCCGCGCGATTTGTTCCCTGGTGCACTCTCGGCAGCCCCTGGCTGCCGCATTCGTGGATCAGCACACCCTGGCCACGGGTGGAGAAGATGGCATCGTGCGACTCTGGGACGTCAGAAGTGGAAAAGAGTCTAATTCTTTGCAGACGATGGTAGTGTTTCCTGCCCCAAACCGACCGCGCAGTTCCAACATTTCGCAATCGAGCCAAAAATGCACTCAAGTTTTCCCGGGTCGTACAGGGAAGCCGGATTCGAGCCGTGGTATGGGACTCGCAGGGAGAAAATCTGTGCAGCGCCTCTTCAGGTGGCGACATCCGGACGTTCAAGTTGACAGATCTTTCGGCAACGATTTCACTGGTGATTGCTGCTTACCAAATGATTGAGGATAGTGTCGACATGCTCGTTACGCAAATATGATGGAGTCAACTGTAGCTTCCTTGATCGCCGTTGATCTCCCTTGCAGGTTGAGACCCGTGCGCGAATTACTTGCGCCGCAGTAAGCTCTCGACCTTTCCAAGTTAGCACATCTGAAACAAAAGGCGACAGTGATGAGGCCGTGGACGATCCGGAAAGTCACAGTGAAGAGGATTCGTCAGAGAAGAAAAACCTCGCTGGAAATGGTGGCAAAGGCTCGATGCACCGCACTATCATGAAGAACAAGAAAGGAGCAGGAAAGCGCGGATTCGGACCAGGGGCTTCTACAAAAGGAAGCGTGAAAGTATCCAGGAATGGGAAAAAGTAGTACTGTTGGTGGACCTGAGAATAGTTCTACAACTGAGGAAGTGGTCCCATCAAATGACCGGCGACTCTGAAAGCAGGAGTTGTGTCAAGTTACTGCGCGAGCCAGGGCGTAACCTGACAAGTGTTGTGCCACACTTCACGTTGGACGGATAATGTCGGACGCTTTCAATCGTACCGTACGGAGCTAGCCTCGCAGCTTCCTGGCCAAGCGCCCTGGTCGACCTGAGGTCGACTATCAGGGCATCTACAGGGCACAGTTTTTAATGAGAACAAAGTAAATGCCTTCGTTGACAAGGGCTCAGAAGCAGGCTGCTTCGAGACTTGCTCCTTCAGTGCCCCACTTTGCAACTTGCTTTTTCGGTACTTCACTTCACCTACACCGACAAATTGTATCCTCGCCGGGATAATTTGTCACGCAGAATCTTGAAGCTTCAGCCCTCCAGAGATTGTTGCACCGCGGCGAAAGGCTTTCTTGCTCCGGGCTCCTTCAGCTCCGCACGAACCATCTTTTCGACAAGTATCAGCATTCTTCTCCTTGACCTGCACGATTGAAAAACAATTAAGAATGAAACGTCTGGTCCCATCAGGGTTGAGGCCTGTAGTGCAGGCATTTGACGCGGACTTTTCAAGATAGCTTGCCTTTGGTTCTCCAAGGGCGGAGTTGTCTCCGCCGTGTCGTGCATCGCCCCCCTTCGATGCACGGCGACACATACCGCCTTTCACAACAAAGCCCTTTCTACAGGCACACATCTCACCGTCGAATTCAGCGCCCTCCCCGAACTGCTGCTCGCAGAGAAGTGAGTAGGCGCCGGTGTGTTTGCGGATTCCAGCACTCCAGCGCGAAAGCGAGAGCGATGCACAACGCTCGTCGCAGCGTCCATCAGCACCGAATGCACCCTCGCGCTCAAGACCGAGGAGACGCTGCACGGTGTCGAGATGCCATCGGAGACGGTCGACATGGCCGTGCCCACCGAGGGCGCAGTGGTGCTGAAGCGGAAGGAGGGTACAGCGTGCCATGAGTCCCTTCCCAACTGGCGCGTGGCCATGTAGACGTGTCCAGAAGGACATCAAGCCGCCGAAGAGAGATCCACCAGCACCCTTGCCGCGCCGTCCAGAATTCGTGGGTGGTGCAAGAGCCCAAAGTATGAGGCGGGGTAGCGCCAGGAGATTGAATGTGTCGAGCAGCCAGCAGGTGCTTTCCGCTGCTGATGCCAGGGCGACGCAGGCAGCTGTAGGCCCAAGAAGGGCGCTGCATCCATGGTTGAGGCCAGCGGCCGCGGGCTTGCAGAGGGGCTCTGCGTCTGCCGGGGAGTCGGATCCTGCAAAGAGCTGAAGCACTGCGAGGGAAGCAAGCGCCAGCGCAGCCTTCGAGAGGTTGGAAAGCGCTTGCCGCTGCCGCGCGGATCGCTGCCGTGCCCGCCGTGACGGCCGCAGCCAAGTCATCAATGCAGCCCCAGCATCCCGCAGCCATGAGACAGCTTTGCCGCCTCGATTTGATTCCCCCTCATCTTCTTCCTCCTCCAAGGCAGCCGCGCGCGCTTCTGCACGGGCACGCTGCAGCCGCTGCAGCTGAGCCTGCACACGCAGCTGGTCAGGAGCCTCTAGCGTACCTGCCACCGTGCTGCGATGTGCGGTGTCGCGCCATGGCCACAATCTCCCGAATGCGAACAGGACTTTTGACTGACCTGCTGTTGTTGATGCTGGGTTTTGCTGTCCTTGAGTTTCTTGCCCTTTTCTTTACCGCCGTGGATATCTCGACTTTTGCTGTCCTTGCCCTTTGCGCCAACCGGAGCATACGCTTTGACCGCGCTCTTACCTATGTATGGACAAGAAATGAGGGTCCTTGCAGAGCAAGAAAAACAACACGGGTGCAGTGTCTGAAACCTGCAGGCTTGCACGGTGACTTCTGCTGCAGGTGCTGAATAGACCCCGGGGACTGTGAGGACGTAAGATCAGGGCTTACGGCTGAAGCATTGGTCAGTTGGGTCGATTGAGGCGACGATTGTTTTGCAACAAACGCCTCGTCCTCATTCTTGGTTTTCCCCGGCACAGCCTTTCGAGCCAAGTCCCTTACTTCCTGCTCCGCCTGGCTTGTTTGTCCAACCGGTCGAGGATCGTGATGTGCACGCTGCAGTTGATGATCACTCGATCCCATCCCTTCCTTATTGCCAGCGCGTGCATCCAATGGTCCAGAACCCTTTCCCAGCATCGATGTGTCTGTGACTTTGCTAGGCACACCTGGCTTGGCAGATGAATCCATTTCATCTGCCACACCAAGCTCAATCCGGAACGTAGACACCCCATCGTGCAAGTCGCTGATGGTCAGATCACTTGCATTAGCCCCTTCCGTGCCCACGCCCGCAGGCATCGAATCCTGCTTGCGGACGCGAGAATCCGGACTAGGCAGCACCTCCCGGGCTGGAGAGCCGTCAAGGCCCGCGCCGCTCGTCTCGCGTTGCCCGTCGAATGTTACGTACCGCGCGTCGTTCGGAATCGCTGAAGGTGGCGCACGGTTCTGGGGTAGCTGGCGCTGGCCACCACGGACACCTCCTCGTACGGGAGTCGGCCGCCCAACCTCTTCCGCAGCCCCCAAACGCCCATCCACAGCTTCACCATTCCACCCTGGCCCGCTAGCCCCGCCGCCTCGTCCAGGGCGCTGTGCAAGACCTGGGAGCCCTTGGGGACCGAAGCCGCCGCGTCCCCGATTGGCCGGCCCCTGCAGCAGCAGGCGAGCAATTCAGTTGAGGCCACTTCAACTCTCAGGGGCGTGGGAGTCCAAAGGTGGTCCTCCAAACTCCTACGGCGATTCTGTATGAAAGAGCAGCACTGCAGCTTCGGGGCTCGCAACCGTACAAGGGCAGATCGCTTGGGCTTGCTTGCGAGTTGCACCTGAGCTTGCTTGCGGGTCTTCGATTGCTGGGGTTGAACCGTCGTCTGGAGTAGGCCATGGGCAGATTGTCCCGCATTCCCTGAAAAGCCAGCGACCGCGGGACCCTGCTGGCAGGGGCACGTCACTGGTTCTGCCCGGCCTGAAATTTCTCTCATCAAATACATCGCATCACCGTGGGGTACTGCGGGCCCAGGTTTGGTCACGAATCCAAATGGGTCCCAGGGCAGATTTCCTACCGAGGATGACTGAGAAGCCTCTGTGAAGGGTAACTGCGCTCCCCCTGCACCGGCACGACCCCGCCCTGTGGTTGGTATGCAGGGTTCAGCTCTCAATTGTAGGTGTGCTATTCGTCCTGAGGTCACGTTCAAAAATTCTCTCGGAGAAACGACGTGCCTCGCGAGGCGCTCCCTCCCCCCGTCCCAACGTGATCAAGTTGGTGCTGCTGCTCCGGGGCAACATGAAATGCGCCGCTAGCACCATCCATTTTACCACTTGAAGCGCCCAGTGTCCCTGTCCCCACCTGTGTACATACGAGGAGAAGTTTAAGATGTTTTACACTACGCGTGAGGGGGCGAGGGTCAACGGAGTGCGGGGTGGGGACCGGCAACAGGAGCCCGGGCCGTGTCGCCGAGATACCGCCAGGAAATTCATCTGCACGAGCAAATGGAAGACGCGACGTCTGGCGCCTGTCGCCACGCCTAATGCTCTCAGTGCAACGCACAGGCGTGTTTTCCAAACGGATTTGCCGAGCACTTCTGGCCGCTCCAAGCCCTCAAGCTACATCGACTTCATCACCCAACGGGTGTCAAATCTCTCAGGTGCGCGGCAGTGGGAGCTTGTTAGCGCGTCGCCTGAACAAGGGTATGCGATTCGCACCTGCCGCTTTCATCATCGAGTGCACCATAGAGATCTGCGCCGAGAATGTGCAGCAGGCTCGAAACCTCACCCTCACCTACCGAAGGCGGGAGTCCTCCTTGTGATGCCGGAATCCCGTTTTGCTCACTCGACGAAGCCGGATGCAGCGATCTGTGCTGCTCATCACCGAGCCGCCCCGACGGACCGACGAAGACAGAATTCACAGTCTGCGTAACAACTCCGTTTGAGCCCAGAACGCTACGCTCGGCGAAACTGCTGGACGAACCCAACTCCCAGCTGCCTGTGAACTGATCGACCATGCTCGAATGCCGGCCTTCATGCTCGCCTGATTTTAACTCCATACCGTACACCCTTCTGTGCGGCTCTGTGCGATTTTCTAGGTCTGTGCGATCACTCTCCCCCTCTCCCAAGAGACCCGACGAGCTGTCCTGCGAGTCCCGCCCGAAACCTCCTGACGAAGAGAATGCGTCCCATCCCATTCCCATCGACATTTCGCCAACTGTAGTCCTCACGGTCCCGCACAGTACGCTAACCTCTCCCTTACGCGTGCAGGTGGCACCTTCAGGCACTGAACAGGCGTCCCCGCACGCAGCGCCGCGCCACTCAGCGCTTCACGCGATCGCCAGTTTTCTACGTTTTTGTCTACGTGTGGATGAGACTAGCTATCTACCTAACGATCTTCCCGCCTGCTTCATAATGTAGGAGAGCTGACTGCTCTATTGCATACCTTCACTACCGAGCAAGACTGTCTCGTCCGGAAAGGAAAGAACAAAACAGGAAAGCGATTCCGCTGTAACAGGCGCCAGACCGCCCTCACATAATGTGCGGCCCCTCCGAAATTGGTGCCAAGGCGGAAAAGGGGCTGCTGCGACTGGCGCGACCAGGGACGACAGTCAACACGCCACTGCTGCAGCACATGCGACAAGGCCTTCTCGCATACAGGAGCGAAGCTGCATCGCAGCAACCAGCAACCTTGCTACACACATGCGGACGCATACGGGAGAGCAGCCGCGTCACTGCGACACCGGCGGCAAGGCCTTCTCGCAAGCCGGCAACCTCACCAAGCACATGCGGACGCATACAGGAGAGAAGCCGCATCGCTGCGACACATGCGGCAAGCACGCGCGGGGCAGATGCTTCGAGGGGGCCACGTACGTCGGCCGCACGATCTCGCCGCGCACGATGATGGCGTTCCTGTGGGCCTCGGTCCCGGCAGCGGCGCGGCTGTCGACGGACGAGCTCACCTTCGTCCTCAACCAGATGCTCGGACTCGAGCTCCCGGAGCGCCTCCTGGCGCGGGGGCAGCTTGCGCCGTGTGGCGTGGAGGTGGACCCGGGCGGCGTCCACCTGCTCAACCGCGTGCGATGCGCCCGGGTCACGGAGACGCACGGCCTCGTGCAGGGATGGGTGCGGCGGCAGGCGCGCGGCGCGGGACTCACGGTCATGGTGACAGGGAATACGGGTTTTCCCGCCGAGGTGGATCCGGATGGGGTGGCGCATAAACGTCCCGACGTCGCGCTCCAACATGATGCGATCAAACCGATCCCTGGGGTGCGGGTGCCCTTCTACCGGATCGGACTGCGGGGGCTGGCGCTCGACTTGTCGCTGGTGTCGTCGGCGTCAATCGACGCGGTCTGGTCGGCGCCGCGCCCGCGGCCCGACGCACTGATGCACCGGCACGCGGAGGAGATGAGGAAGGACGGGCTCTGGTGCTCCCGCCAGCTCTGGGCGTTCGCGCCTCTCGTGGTCTTCACGGCCGGCGTGCCGCACGCCGACTCCCTCCGCTTTCTGGAGCTCCTCGCGACGCAGACGGTCCAGGCGATTTTGGCTCAACGGGCAGTGGTGGACGTCGACGGTGCGGGCGCCGTCATTGGGGCGAGCCCCCGGCAAATGCGGGTTGCGGTCCTCGGGCGCCTCAAGGCGGAGTTCTCCCTCGTCGCGATGAAGGCTGGGTGTCTGCGTGCGTTTGAGGCTCTCCGGGGCAGGGGCGGGGCAGCGGTGCCCCCGGCCCCGGCCGCGGCCCTCCCGGGCGTGGGCGCGGAGCTGGCTCTTCCGCCTCCGGTTGCGTTCGCGGCCCCGGTGGTGCAGGCGGTGGCGGTCTCGGCGGGCGATGGGTCATATGCGGGCGTGCTGGGCGGTGCCGTGTGAGGAGGCTCCCGGCCGTGGTCTTTTCGCGGTCTGGGTTGTGTTTTTCCCCGTTTTGGGGTTTTTGCGTCCCAATCTGGTTTGGTTTGGTTGTATGATACCCGGTCTGTACGAGGTTATTCGATACGCCCTCTCTCTCTTTTTCGCAGTCCGGCCACCTCACCAAGCACGGTCTGAAGTGTCTCCAATGATCAGCTGCTCGAAGTTTACCTTTTTGAGGCGGCCTCGCCCTGCGCATCCGGCGATGATTCACCCCGTCCACCTATTTGTCCCAATAGCGTGGATTCATCTACGCGGAATACGTTGTAAGCCTCTTCGATACAAAGACAATTTGCATCCTCGTATCTCCATAGCTTGTGAACCTAGGACGAAGTAGAGGGGATGCCGAATTCTGCATCGACTTCGTATTTCTCCAGCTGAAATACCCCGCTGCTTATGCTAGAGGCCCAAAATGGTGGCTTGCAAATCCACCTGGGTTCGGATCAACTCAAGCTTGCCCGCGAGGAGACTTCTGTCGAGATTTCAAGAACATCTGTACATTCGAGAGTTCTGCATCGCTGTGCTACGTTCACCACTATGACACAAACCGATCAACGTCTGTGTCGGTAGATCGTCGAGTTACTCGCACTCTTTGAATTTCTTTCACGGCAACATTTGAGCATCACGCCATTCTCTATGTACGTCAAGATTCTTCAAAGTCGCCGATATCCAAATAGGTGCTCACTTAACATGATCTGACTCGTCAAATCTAGGAATGGATGCACCATTTCATCAATTCTGAAACAACAGGGATGGACCACCCGTTTCCTCTCACACTTGATTCGTGTCTGTGTATCTTTCGAATGTACACCAAATCTCCTGGGGCCTCATACTTTTGCCCCGGGCAAGCTCACAGCTTTGACGCACGTTGGCCCAACAAAGCTTTTTGATAGTTCCTGAAAATGTAAAACCTGCCGTTTTGAAGGGATGAGGACACTAGCGTGCACGGAACGACTTCGAGAGTTACATGATTAAGAGGTTCTCTCTACTCTGGCGAGACATTCTCACGAAAGAAAGAACGCAGGTGGGGCTTTGCAGATGGGGCTTTGAAAAATCTTGAACAGGGTGATGGTCCGATTTCAGCACATGGTAAGGGGGTCGCCTGGTCCCCAACTGATGCCCAGTCCATGCGGAGTTGACGTGCAAAGAGCTCCAGTCCCATTCCACCAGGCCGCGTAGTTTCCCCCCCCCCATCTTGCTGCGAACTCGGACTGCGAGTATCCGGCACGTAAGGCTGCAGAAGTGCGGCCAGAGATGGCTTCTGCGAATGCTCGCCGGGCTGACACCACACGATGAACCTGCGATCGCAGTGATCTGCACTCAGAGTTGCGCAGCCCGGATGATCGAAGGGACAATTCGCTCGTTTGAGCCGGTGGGAACCTGTCGGGAGGCATGATAAGGGCTGGTTGAGCGGTTATGACGCCTCCGTCGGATTCTGAATTTGCCAAGCGACGGGCGAAAAGAAGCCGCTCGAAAGGTTTTTTGTGTGGTGAGGTGAGAGGACAGGCCAGCTCGCCACGGCACGTGCCCTGCAAGTATTACTTACGTTTAGGAAGCAAACACTTCGGCGGATCAGCAGGGGTACGGATGAATCTGCCGTGGTTACCGACGAAAGAAATAGGAAATGGTTCAGAACCTTAACCCAAAACCAAGTAGGACCCTGGGGCTCAGCACCCCATGCTGGAAGTAGCTCCTCCCGTACAAAGCGCACGATCGATTCGTCATTTGTCACCCATACGCCAAGGAGCGCTCGCTCGTGCAGCAGAGGCCGCAGCAATGCCCCCAGCGCTACAAGATCCTTGCGGCTCATACTGTGGTAACCGATCCCACGGCTCTTGCAGGGCCATGGCGGGTCAGCAAGAAGCAGCGGAAATCCATATTCCGGTACGAAGTCTTCTGACAGGAGTCCCCCTAAACCAGCAGACACCTGTTGCAACATTCTTAGTGCAGCCACGTCCTAGCAAGAGCCGCCAACTTGGCCAATGCAGCATTGGCTGCAGCATTGCGCTGGGTTGTAGCAGTTGGTCTGAAAACCTCGCCAGAGAAGAATACAGCACCGCTGGGAACGACCACTGCAGCTGTGTCTTGGGTACCCTGCAAGTGGATCACTTTTTGCCGCCCATCTCTCTCGCTAACGACGACTCTACATTTCAGCTCGTCAACAAAATACTGACTCTTGTAAGGGGCTGAATGTTCTCCCAAATTGGAGGCTATCTCCTGCTTTGGCGAGGTTTCTCCAAGAATCAGCGCAGCACGCCTGCCCGACTTCCTGACGTCGCCACTTTGTTCGTTCGTCTTGGAGTTTTCTGCTGCCATTCCGCTCTCGAACAGGTGGCGCTTTCGAGACGGGAAGACACTGTGCTGATCTGCTCCAGCTGAATGCCCTTGAGCGCCTGCGAAAGCCCTCAGCGAGTCCCTCTGTGGCCCGGAGCCTTCCACAAATTCTGGACTGCTTGCCCCGATTCTACTATCTTGCAGCGAGGCTGGGCAGATTAAGCAACGTCCTTGTAACACAGATGACGGCGCGAGAACCCTTTGTGCGTGTGAAAGACAATCCACTATCTTGGTGTCGGTTGCGTCCGGATGCGCGAGCCATTTCTGCATGCGCACCTGGGGCCCGTAGTTTGAGCACTTCACATTTGCAGCAGCAAGCTTTGAAGCAAAGAGTGACAGTACACCAGTACACGGCCAAGTGTTTCATAGGCTTGGTCACCTGCTCACGCCTGCGTTGCTTTTTCTGGGCATTTTCTGAGCGCTCCACCTCTGAATTGTCCTTGGGTGGAGGAAAAAATGGGGCCGGCAGGTGAAATGCCGGGCGCGGAATGAGCACAGAATGATCGCAAGGGCTTGTAGGGGACACAGACTCTGCAATGAGTGCCACATTGCCATCGAGAACTAGCCCGACGCCAACCACCTCCGACAGCACCCCCGCCGCCCTCACCCCCGCCCTCATCATTGAGTTTGACCAAGGTCAAATTGGCGGAAGTCCACAGGCTCGTGCTCGAGGGAAGATGGTAAAGATTGTGGGGGGCTATGAGGACTCCCTCAAGCGGCTCGGTGTGAACAGCTGGCAAGGCAGAACCGCTGGTGCTGCGCCTTCATACCACTTCGACATGCTCCACGATGAGGAGCGAAACATGGTTTGTGCCCGTCAAATCTCTCGGCCCCATTCCCTCAGCGCATTTCGTCACCCGAGTTTGCGAACTCACAACAGCCATCTCATCTTCATATTTGAGCGCCTTGAGGCACAAATTATTTGACGCTTTGGTGAAAGGCCCTGTCGCATCATGCTATCCCTTCTGCTCGGGTGGCGGATTGGTACGAGGTGGGATGTGGAATCTGAGTTCGCATGCGTGGCAGGCTTATCGCCATGGCATCGAGGCTGTAGTTGAAGAGGAAGATCTCGTGATTGACATAGGGACAGGAAGTGGAATCCTGTCGATCCTCTCTGTGCGTGCAGGGGCCGAACACGTGTTTGCCATCGAAGGCGATCCTGCCTTGGAAAGAGCTGCAACTCGGGTATTTCACACTACAAATCCGCGCGTTAGCATTTCCGCACCTACGTATTTGAGCTGTCAGAATGGGTTCGCAACGTGATGCCCTCCGAATGCCCAGGTTATCGAGGCAAATGGTTGCGCGGAGAAGATTACGATTGTTGGGAAACACTCTAGCAACGTGCGGGTTGGCTTCGGAGCGGATGTTCCAACAGGGGCAAATGTTGTTGTGCACGAGATTCTTGACTCGTTTCTTCTCGGTGAAGGCGTTGTCACCGCATTGCACGATGTTGTTGAACGGGGATTGCTCGCCCCCGGTGGCAAGTCCGTGCCTGCTGGTGCCACCATCCACGCAATGCTCGTGGAATCACCATGGTCCTTCCCCGCACACTCTGGATCAACGCGAGAGATTATGTTGCCGGAAGGATTAATTCCTCTTTGATGCATTCTTTGCATCGCAGGCTCCGCGCTCATCAAACGCTACCGGATACAGCTCTAGCTGGTAAACACGCACACTAATCCATGGACAGGATTTACTCTGCAATGTTGCTGATTGAATTCTGGCATGCTGGGTGCAGGGCTGGTCCCACAGCTGCGTGCCGGGGAAGCTGAAGCACGCTGGACCTTCCCAGAACCTGTCCAGGTATGCTTCCTGCCCCGGGGCATCTATTGCCCAAGCGTCTGCTTCTGGCTAGTCTGTAATGGCCTGGGTCCATTTTCGTTCATGCCTTCTGGCCTGCTGTCCCTTCCCCCGTGTTTCCTCTTTACACCTTGCCAGGTTTTGTGACTTTCTCATGCTCTCTAGAGAGGGGATAAAGCTGAGCTACAATCCTGGGGTCGCGGACTTGACGTGCCTCGTCAGAGACCGGGGCGATGAGTACCGGAAACGAGGCGTTGAGCATCATTTTTGAGCCGCAGGTGAACGCTGCGATGGGCTTGGCGCTAGGTCTTATTCGGCCTCTTTCAGCCCCCTTCGATGCACAGGCTCGATTCCGCGCCAACGTAGTTGACTGCTGACCGTCTTGTTTCCCATAACCGTTTCTCTGACTTGTGCATGCAGCTCTTTGACTTCGCACGACCTGTACTTTCGGACGCGCGGGAAATTGGTGTAGAGATGACTGCGGAGGGACGTGTTGACGCCTTTCTCCTGTGGTGGACGATTCATATGGACAGTTCATGTGCGGAGGACGCCACTGTGCATCTGTCCACAACTCCAGGGCAGCTCATCTACGCGCAACCTTTGCCAGAAACCCCGGGCACAGGCGGAGCCTCGCCACTCGGGTGCCTTGGCGCTGTGCGTGGGCTGGGTGACTATCAGGATGTCGCTGCGTCACAAGATCATCAAGCGCACGAGGTTTGGCCATCGTTTCCGCCGCCTGAGCGAGAGCACTGGCGCCAGGCAGCATCAATCGTCACTAAAGCTGACTTCCACGTTACAAAAGGACAGAAGGTATATCACGTCACGCGGAATTGCAAATACTCCGCCATGGTTCCCGAAATTCTGAGCACGCCGTTCGCAGATCACAGTCATTGCTGCCCACGATGCCGCTCATCCGCGCTTTTTGATCTCTATACCAGCCAATGAAGAGACTCCTCCACCACTACAGCCACCATCATCCTCGTACACCTCATTTCCATATCTTCGGTCGCCAAAACTCTCTCGCTTGTAGCCCCTAGTGTGTCTGCATTCTGCAGAGGGATGACAACCGCGGAATCGCTAAGGTAAGCGTCCCACGCAGGCGAGGACTTCTGCTGCAACTGGCAGACGACCGAATCGACGTAGCATTCAGAGTAGCCACACGAAATCTTGCTACAGTGCTTCCCACTCAGGAAGCGGTGCTTCTTTGTGTCGGCGATGGCCCTCGTGCAGCTCTCGCCTTGGGCGAGGCACTGTTCGGCAGAGAGGCAGCGCCTGGTGTGGATGCATACCTGTCGGTGCTGTGCCTGCAATCTTCGCTCGATGCGTGTATGCTCACGCAACGTGCCGTGGAAGCAGCTGGATTTCCCTCCGGTCGCGGCGGACTGACCGTTCTCCCAGTTGTTGCGCGCGGAGAAACATTCGAGGGCACCCACTCAGATGCACTTGTCCAAGCTGCCAAAGGAATCATATCCCTATAGCCCTTCAAGAACTACCTCCAAAATCCTATGCATGATCACAACCTAGAATAGCACTGACGTGCCTTGTCGGCGAAGCAGGGGGACTGCTTGAGCTCAGTGGGGAAACCAGGTCCACCAAGTTTGCAGGGGTCGTGGCGCAGCCGTCATACTGGGCCCTAGCCGTGGCTGGTGAGCCCAAAAGCCACAACCCCTTGTTTTTTCTTTTGGGTCTCGAGAGCGGAACTACGCACTGTGAGACCTTTTCTTGTGATGCGTTGCGGTTTGTCCGCGTCAGGCGCAGGAGGAACGTGGGAGATCGACCAGGCTCTCCGCTTTGCATCGGACCTTCGGGCCCTACGTGCTTCAGGTCTCAGCACCGCAGATTTGGATCAAGTTCATTGAAATAGGTACTGCGGGGAGCGTGGAAGAGTGAGCATTGATATTGTCGATTGTAACTTTGCAGGATTGGTAGGGGACGAAACGCTGATCTTGCCGCGCGCTGTGACGGTACTTTCCCCTCTGTGTGTATGATTCCCCGCGATCCGTTCGAACCGCATGTACGGAAAGTTCGGATTCTGTCTACTTGCTCATCAGTATGGTCGTAGCTGAATTCTGTTGCTATTGCCGCAATTGTTGGGCAGGTCCAAGCGACGCTTGTTTCATGCCCCGAGCTATACCGCCGCCGCGCGTGAGGACCCCATCTCCTAGCCGTCTGTCGTAGATGATTTTAGCTTGACCAAGATGTACTGGCCAATATTCTGACTGCGCTCGGATGTTTCGGGCCAGGTCCTGTCTGTCAGAGACAAACGGCGTCGATTTGAAAGCTTTTAATCAAGTAGCTCCGGCACGACGGGTAGTTGGCTCTGAGCAGGTTTCATCTTCGCAATGCCTCCTCACGTGTAATGTTCTGCATGCGTTGACTAATTTTATTGCAATGCTGGTGGTTGCTGCAGAGATTTGAGGAGCCGACGCCTGCAGACCTTCTAGGATGGGAGGGTTGTCTGCACCGTCTCTCTGCGCCCAAGGTTCGTTCAAAGATTCTGCACACCGCAAGCCGATATGATTGAGCGCGTGCGGATGATACGAGACACCTCGATGGCAGGAATGCTTCCGACTGGACCTTGCCGGTAATGGCTGTGAGCCGTTCTCAGCGATGAGTCGCGATGAGATTGTCGCGGTCCATTCGACAGGTCTGATTTCTGGCCAAAATGCATTCTCTCCCTGCTCTGAAAAGTGTAGGGTGACCACCGCATGACGGATATCTCGAACATTTGTCGCTCAACAGGTGGCGGGACATGCCATGCGGTGATTCTACACACACAAACAGAGCTGGAGTGGGGGAGTTCGGCAGGGCAGAACGCAGAAGATCCCGCTGGCTCTCAAGTGCCCCATCACCCGTGCAGTGCGCCCCATCGGCGCGCGAGACCCCCTGCGCATTAGCAAGATCTTACTCCAATTCTTTATTGTAGATTTTGCGAAAGGGACCACGAATCAATGGGGAGGGACGCGGTGCCGTGGGCTTCATGCAGGGATTGCTGCTGCCTTCTGAGGTGTGAGCCGTACACTAAATCTCAGCCCTGGCAATCAATATCGAAGAAGATCGACCTGCTCTGAAAGCAGCGTGGGCCTCCTTCCAACGCGCAGCCGTGGCTTCTTGACGCCGGCGAAGAGATGAATATTAGCGCTCGACTTATTCCCGTGAACGACACCGCACCGAAGGCGGGAGGGGGGCATTCGGATGCACGGGGCACTGAGAGACTTGTGCTTGCTGTGTCCCCGACGTCATGAGCGGCCTTTTCAGTGTCTGCGAAGGGGAATTAGTCACCGTCTGCCACCTCAAAACGTAAAGGCTCTTAACCTGAGATGCAGCTTGGGGGCCAAGAGACAACGGATACATTTCTTGCTTCACATGTGACGAAGAGCCGAAGACCCGCACACGTTCAACAAATCTTGCAAATGTGGAGCCCATGTAGCATGATGGCCATGGCTAAGGTTGAGCTCAAGTAACCTCGTGTGCATCCCAGGGACATTTCGAGGAATTGCTTCATTGGCATCGTCTACTGCAGTCACCACCTCACTTTCTTGGGACTGTTGTCAATGAAGTGCATATCATTATCTGGCGTGTATTCCTCCATCCGACACCTCTTGCTCACTCTGTCTTTCTGATCGATTACAGGCGTGGTGCCCGTGTGCCCTTTCTCAAGACTGAGACTTTAAGCAGCTCCAAACAGTACAACTCCATGGAAGCGTCACCACTTGTAATACTCAAGCAGCGACATCTTTAACCTCCGATCGGCTACTCGGAGGTGCAGATCGGTCGCTGTCTTCCTGTGCCTTCATGTCGTACGCTGTTCTAACACTTGTCCCTGCGCAAACGAAACTTGGTTCAACCAGAAGCGGCATTGACCACAAATCGCACTTAGGAATTTGCGAGGAAGCTGGGAGTGCAGGCAAAGATTAGATGCGCACATGTTTGCTTTGTCTTGTGCAGCATGGTGGGCGGCGGCGGCCGTGGATCGCGGAAATCATTGAGTTTGGACTCTTTTGCAATTGAATCTGTTTTCAGTGAATGCATGGCGGGTCACCTTGAGAACATATCACGATGCCGTTGCCCTGACAATATGCTACGCAGGTAGCATACCACTGGCAAGCGCCAACCACTGGCAAGCGCAAATCGCTACATTCTACACCCTTTGCAGGAGCGCGCGCGCATACACACACAGACACCTCTTAATAGGAAGCAAATTGCCGCCCGCAGGTCGGCAAGTCAACTAAAGGAAGTGGGGCAAAATTAACGTACGCACCGTTAAAACCGATGGTCTCGGCCCGAGAATCACTGCAGGTGCAGGCCCTCCAGACCTGTACGAATCGCCGCAACGGCTGATTACGAAATAACAGAATGGCACTTCGTACTTCGAATTGTCTGATACGAGTATCCGCAAGCAATGGCCCCACAACAAGCTGATGCATTCCCAGGCCACCAGCTATGGCTCACGCAACGGGCGGAACAGACCGTCCTGGAGCTCTCCTCTCCCTCCGCCCCGAAGGACGACAAGAAGTCTAGCACATACCAAAGTGGAGTCAGCATCCTGCCGCCCCTCCCTCGACCAGATCAGCAACTCTCGACACTGAAACAGCAATCACAACCGAATTATTGGAATGAGAATCGCCCAAATGCGAAGGATGCCGGCATGCATACCCTGCAACTTCGGAGTAGCGGTCGCCTGGGTCTGCCTTTTCTGCAATCCTGTTGGTCCGGCTAATTTCATCCTGGGCCCATTTCCCAGACATCAAATCGCGATCCTTCATCACTTTGTCCTGCACACATTAGCGCTCTCATCAACGCCTGCGGAGCACACCTGATCCAACGTGGGGAGCCGAGCAGGGGCACTGCTAGAACACACGAACCCTGTGTTCCTCCGCAGGCGACGCATGGAAAGGGTCCGTACGTGGAGCTCCCGTCTCTTGAAGGTGTTCTGCCTCATCACGCTTGGGGAAGCCCCGGATTGCGACATATTTCGTAGCGAGAATGGATGCTCGGGTTTGTCAGCAGGGAAACCTTGCGAGATGGACTCATCGCTCCTCGCATCACTCACGCTTTCCGTCATCGCCTTTCAACGCCGCCCCGGAAGATCCTGATGCGCCACTCTCGGAAGGTTTCCCTGCTGACAAACGCCTCTCTCGGAAGCCGTGTCGCGTCCGGGAATGTAACGGAATAATAATGTTGTTGATAATCCAGCTCCGTTTGACCACACCTGACCTGCGTTGTCAGACACTCGGAGCAAAACCCTAAACCACTCGGAGCAGGATCTGAAGTGCCAAAACATCGTCGCTCGATTTCTCCTGCCCCCCTGCGAGTCAGCTGACCAAGTGACATGAAAGCAGTCAGCCTCGAGCCTGCGTGTAAGGCCGAATGCACCCGCCTCATGGAAGCATGCAGAGTAAAACCCCCTTCCCCGAAAAGCGTTCTCCGGAAGCCAGGGGCTCCCAAGACTTCAACGCTTCATCGTGTCCCACCTTCGCCGAAGCAAGATGTACAGAACCGCAGTATCGTGGCTCGATTTTTAGCTTCTCCCGGGGCCCGGACCCTACACGAGGACAAGCATCCTGCTCCAGACGAACCTGCACGAAACTCTACAAAACGTCACGTGACGTTCTCGTTGACACCGCATGTGCGAAACTTTGTGAAAGATGACACCACAGATCATTTCTATGGCGGTGAAGAGACTGTGTTTGAGCGGCACAAGGGGATATACACCCTCCTGGACAACCAGCTGTCATTCAGATTCGAGGAGGCCTTGGACGTGCAGGATCCTGGCCGGTGGTACATGTTTGCGTCCGACCACGCGGTTTTTCCAACGCTTGCACCCTAGCCCAAAGCAGTTGGTCGTCCATCTGGCTGTTGACGCGGGGCTTGCGGAGCAGGAACGCTACCACCCTTTCTGCTCTGACTTCGGGCCAGTCAAGATCTCGGTCGTCCATCGCTTTTGCGAGCAGTTGCGCCGCACAATTCCCGCGCAGCTCTCGGAGGAACGCCACTGCGTCTACACCATCCCTGAGGACACTCGTATAGCGAGTAATGCTGCATTTCTGCTTGCAGCTTTCCTAGTCCTGGACCACGGCTTCTCGCCAACACGCGCAGCTACTCCGTTCGCGAAGCTGCAGCCCTCTCCATTCATCATGTTCCGCGACGCTACACACACCCGAGCAGACTTCCACATCTCGATCTTCGACTGTCTGAACGGTTTGCAACGGGCGCTTCACCTCGGATGGTTCTCGACCGTCGACTTCGACTCGAGCCTCAATTTGTACGAGCACTGGGACGATCCAATGCAAGGCATGCTTCCAATCCTTGTGCCCCATGAGACTGTGCGTAGCAGCGTCGCAGCCATTGTGCTCCAAGGAAAGATCTTGATTGCTACAGCTTTGTACCACTTGAACAGGGGACTTACATCGGATCAACGACAAGTTTGTCGCGTTCAAAGGCCCCGTGTCGGATCCTGGGCGTGCTCCATACGAGCACCCACCAAAAACGTACTTCGACGTGTTTCGCACGATGGACGTCACCGCAGTCGTGCGTCTGAACGATGAGCACTATGACGCATTCGAGTTTATGAATGCGGGTTTCGCGCACTACGAACTCTTCTTTGAGGATTGCACAGTGCCCTCATTCGCCATTGTTGAGAGGTTTCTGGACCTGTGCGACCAGCACAGAACCATCGCAGTGCATTGCTTTGCAGGGCTTGGGAGGACGGGTACACTCATCGCTCTCTGGATGATGAAGCACAAGAACTTTTCTGCGAAAGAGAGCATAGCCTGGCTTCGCCTCGTCCGTCCTGGTAAACCCGTTGCCGAAAAGATTCCAGACAATCCTCCTGCCGTTGCGGGTGACTGAACATTCCTGCTTGGGTGTGCCAAGGTTGTGTGATTGGAGCCCAACAAAAGTTCTTGAGCATGTGCGAGCACTTGGAATGGCGAGGCAACAAGCTCAAAATGCCCCTGACGGAGGTTCACCCCCATTCAAGTTTGACACACCAATTTATCTCGTTGTGCTTGCAGTTCATACCGTGCTTGTTGAATTAATGCGACCGAGGTTGATTCGGCTTGGCTGTCAAACGTTCTTAGAAAGGGATTAAGGCTCTTGACGAAGCTCTCAAGTCACTCTTTCCAGCTGAACACGCACGGGCGGTCAAAAACGCGTCGTCGACGAATCAGGTCAGCTCCTACACTAAAACGTGCGCCAACCCGTGCTGGTCGGGCCGCAAGCTTCGTGCTTCCTCATTGCTTTTCGATGCAGGGAAATGGAAGCACCAGTCCTGTCCACTCATGGACGGCCGCTGCCTCACTCATTCAGACACTCCTCCCTTCGAAGAATGGAGATTCTGAACACCTCTCGCAGCAGCTAGCTACAGGAGTAGTAGAGCGATTCAAGCGGCTTGCCCATTCTACAAAACCTCGACGCACGGGGTAACGTAATTGGCCCGCTGCTGGCACCAAACGCAGGAAATGACTCTGAAGCACCTCATAAATTTGATTGCACCTCCCACTTCGCATTTTCTTGTCTGAAAACGGACCTCGATCGCCCGATGATGCAGTCTTGGGATTGAGCTATCCCCTAGAGTGTCCCTTCCGACACCTATTTTCAACCTTCGGGGGTCGTATGTACCACTTTCGCTGATTCAAGAGCGAACGCTCCCCCTGCCGCGCGCCGCCCGAATCTACACCGTGTTGCTCTTCACCTTGAGCGGTCGATTGCGGTGTTTGCCATGGCACCAAAGCCGTCGAGCGCCCATGAAACCTCGCGCAACCGCTCCTCAGCCTCGCGCAACGCCGGGTCACCAGGGCCGAAAGCGCGGAGCAGCAATGGCGCTGCCTCCGCGAGGCTGCTCCGTGCTGCCGCGTCACTTCCCCGTAGCGCTTGCACCTTACCCAGCGTCGCCAGCTGCAGCCCGACCAGCGGCGAGCCAGCGGGATAGTGCGCGCGGTATGCTGGTAGGCTCGCTGCACACTGCCACTCTGCCTGCACGCGCCAGCTCCTGGTGTGTCAGCTGCGGATCGCCAGCGGCGTCAAACAACATTGAAGCGGGCGCGGCACGGCGGCGCGTGGCGCTACGCCAGACTGCATGGAACAAGACACTAGAAATGATGAGAAGAGAGCATCAGAGCGAGGCAGGGGATGCGAGAGATAAATAGAGAAGGTCTTTGTCTAGCCTTCTCCATTTGATAAAAATGGAGGCTGACCTCCTTCCAGTCCGCGAGCGCGATCGCGAGGCGCAGCGCATGCTCGCGCGCGCGCATGAGCCCGACGTGCAGAGGGTCGAGCGCCTGCGAGGGCCCACACCGCGTGTCAGCGCGGCGGAATCGCTCTCTTGTGCAGCCATTTGCTTCAGGTGGGCGTCTTGCCGCTTCACCCTGAGCGCACGCCTCGCGCAATATGCGGAGCAATTCGTCGCCGCCCGCCCGTCCGCGCTCTGCCGCAGCACAGGCGTCGGCGCACGCCGCAACGGCCTCGTCCCGCTGATCCTCAGACACGGTCCCCTCTCGCCACGCCTCCTTGTTTGATTCGCGCGCCTCAGACCCCGCGTCCGTGCATGCGTCACACGCGCAGGTAAAGAGGTATCTGTCGCAATCAGCCGAGTATCCGCGCCTTAGCAAAAGCCGAGCACGGAGCACATTAGCGCCGCAGGTTGGCGCGGGGCGAACCGTTTCTCAAGGTCTGAGCGCCTCGCCGCGCGTGGCGTCGCGACATCTACGTATGCAATTGTTACTTCGTCACCCGGAGCGAGGTCGCACATGGCGCGGAGCACGATGGACGCTCCCCGAAAGCTCTGAACGCAGCTCGGCGCGCACGAGTGGTTGGCCAGCGCCGCGAGCGGGAACACTCCAACCCCGAAGGGCCGCAGGTCCGAGTCCGTAATCGTGTGTCCTGCGCCCCCCCATCACGCCCACGGTCGGCTGGGGCATGTGACCGTGTGGTGCAGCGCGCACTCCCCCATTGGTCAAGGTCTTGACCACGCGAGGCAGACACCCAAAGCAACAATGAGTGCCAGCAAACAAACAACAGTGACGGTTTCTGGCGCTTACCGTTGCACGCGATGCGGCAGAGAATCTCCACCGCGCCTCGCATGTCGACTCCGGCGGCTAGCTCTCTTGCCCCTATCAGCCCACCGACCTCGCTTGGAGGCCCAACCTCGGCGCAGAGCTCCCCGCTGCTCTCAGGAGCGCCGCGCGCCGCGCCGCCCGTCCCCCACCCAAAGTCCGCCATCAGATCCTCCGGGTCCGCATCTTCGTCCATTCCGCCCTCCAGCGCTGGCCCTTCGTGAAAGAGTGCGGCGAGCATGAGCGAAACCTGCGCATACCCAAGCATGTTCTCCTCTGTGTGTCGCCCGAGGTGCGCCGCAAGCGTCAGGAGGTCGCAGTGGCGCAGCCCAGGCGCCGCTGCTCGGTCATCCAAGCCCATAGTGCTCTCTTCCCGCGCCTTGGCGTCCAAAATTCGCGCGAGCATCATGGTCATCGGAGTGACCTGGGATTCGCTCCTGTAAGCCCGCGGTGGGAGCGAGCGCAGCGGGCCACGGCGCGGCGGGCAGAGAGGCCGCGCCTTCTTTCCCTGCTCCTTGAAGCGGGCGACACGTCTACATTCAGACGAGTGTTCGCGCCACGCTGCCTTCTGGTGGTCGCCCGAGCAGTAGTGCGCATAGCGGCAGCGCGCGCAGCGCCTGAGGTTGTCACGTGGGGCCAGGCATTCGTGGCACCTGACCGCGGTGGATGGGCGAAGAGAGTAGGGTTAGTGCTCTCCTACGAGGACCATCATAAGCAAACGACATTCCCTGTAGGGGATTCGCATTCACGCTCGGGGTACCTGCTCGACTCCGAGCCGATGAACGCCCACGCTAGTGCCTCCTGCGTGCGGGCTCGCCCGCTTAGGACCCGGGGCCCGCGAGGCTGCTCGGAAGAGGCGCGCCCGTCGCATTGGATCAGCTGAGACGTACGGACTCGCCTGTTGAAGGACGATTTCGCCGGCGCGGAAAAGGCGCAAGGCCACGAGGCTTCGCCCCTTGACGGCGCTCATCTCCACACGAAGGCCGAGTGACGCTAAATGACGCACCACCTCATCGTCCAGTTCCTTCCATCGGGGTTCCCCCAACAGTGTAGTTGTGTTCGGTATGGGTTCGGTCGCCCCTGGCTCGTGCGCTATGCCAGCCTCGAGTCCCGGGTCACAGCCCTCCGGACCCGCCATTCTCTCGGAAGTTTGTGGCCAGCTTTTTCTGGCTCAAGTTCTCCTTTATTGTATTCGCGGCGACGGAGTGGACATCCGGATCCCGCTGTGCACGGGAAGACACTTCTGCAGAAGTTCTGCAGAGAACGAAACAAGCTCGACAGGATCCAGTCCTGCTGACGCGACTCCCTTGGAACCGCCTAACGCTGTGGCACAGATGGCTTCCGTCTCGGCAGCGCTGCACAGCATGCCAGAAGATGAAAATGAACAGCAGAACGTGGATACCAACGAGCAGCAGCACCTCATTCACGCGCTCGTTGACGCTCTGTATTCAGATGACCAGGATCATGCTGCCTATGCTGCCGGGCGGTGTGTATCGCTCCCAGGCTGCGTTGCAGTGCCTTCTCGCATTTGCGCAACGTACAACCCGAGATAACACGTCGCTGAGCCGTGTGCACGCCCGATTTGCGCTGTGCAGTATCAAGGACCTCGTGATTCATTCCACGCCGGATCAGCGAGCGAACCAGGATGCGATTGGCAGCTACGAAGGTCAGCTAGCTTGCATGGAGCGCCCGTTTGAACAGTCCACCGGGAACCGCACCGGCCCGGTCTGGGCACCGTAACGTGCCTGCAGTTACATCTACTGCCTCTCATGAGCTCATGGCATGCATTTCTGATCCGGTTAGGTTGCCTTGAGGGCCTGGTTCACCTCGTCGTCAGTGGGAGTGAGGACGGAACATTCGCTGCGTGCCACGCGCTCGCGCAGCTGGCATGGAGCCACGAGCGAAACTCGCGATGTATCACGTCGATTCCATCCGCTCTCGATGCACTCGCGAGTGCGATGAGTGACCAAAGCGAGGCAAGCGCGGTTCGCGAATACGCATGCATCGTAGTCGGCAACTGCGGGGCCAACAGGCAATCACACCACAGCCCGACCTCCTGCGTACAGGGTTCCCTCTTGTGCAAAATCGTGCAGCGCTGGACTCTTCAATCTTTTTCCTGACAGTGAAGTGCGGCTTGTACAGCGCGGCGAGTGCGGGGTTGATCGCGCGGCACGAGCGACTACTGACGGCGCTGGTAGGCGCAGTCACGTGTGAGGTCATTTCTCCACGCTTGCCCAAAACGCTTTGCCCTTTGCAGATATACGCGCGGTACACTATGCAGAATGATGGATTGGAGCAGGGGCAGGAGACATGGGACAGGGCTCGAATGCAGGAGACGGCGACGCTCGCGCTCAAGAATTGTGCAGCAAGCAGGTACTGTCCCACACACACGCCTCCTCCTCATCCCACGTCGAGCAGGCTGTGCCGCCGTGCCATTTCAGCATGCCATGAACCGTCACCATCACTCCCTGGGCGCACATCTGCAGCGACGACGCGGCGCTTGTCATCGCGCAGCAGCCCGGTGCTCTAGCCGCGCTCAAGGCGATGGCGTGCCATGGCGCTCCTCCGCGCCTGCGCAACGTCGCTATCGGCGCGCTGAACACCCTCTCACGCTGCCCACGCGCGCTTACGTACCTCCACGCCGCAAACGTCCTGCGCGAAACACTGCTCCCGGCCCTCAGAGAAGTGGGGCCGGAAGGCGCCGCGGGCCATGGCGCAACCGCGGAGCTGCGGCAGCTGACCCTGGCTTGCGCCATCGTGAACCTCGCGGTGCCTATCTTCCCGTACCGGCGTGTAGCGGTACCAACGTGCCGCGGCAGGTGGCTCTGGTGAGAGCTTTGCGGGCCCCTGAGTAATTCGGCGACTCACGCTGGGCGAGGTCGAGCAGGCGCAGAGTAGCGAGGAGGATGTCCTCACCCTGCGGCACTGGGTCATGTGAGCTCACAATCCCTGCCAAGCATCCCGCCCTAAGCTAATGCAGTCTTTGGGGGATGGGTTATTTGCTCTCAGAGAGAGAGAGTCGTAGAAGAGCATGGGTTGCGGGCTGACAAACGGGGCACCCTCGCTCGCGAAAATTTCGTGCGGCCCCCTCTCAAAATTTTCTTTCTCGGTCCGCCTGTGCAGGAGCACGAAAGGCCGAGCGTGCATTCAAAATCTGGTGCACTGTCTTCACGTCGCCATGAAGTGCGTCCGGTGCCCCCGCGCCCCCGCACTTCTACCGCAAAGCTCTGATCGCAGGGCGCCCACGGGGCGTACGGGCGTGTGAGCAGCCATGGGCAATGGCACCAAGTGTCTTTCTCCCCTCACTCCGTGGCGCACCCTTTGCACTGCCTCGTCCGCGCCTGCCCCACACCGGAGGTGATAGAGCACCTTGTATCGGCTGGGGCATTCGAAGAGCTCGCGCAACTTCTCAAGGTCCCGCTCCGTGCCGCCGCGCCCGCTACCCTGGTCGGTGCGGGGCCAAGGGCTGCGGACGCGCGATCCTGAGGCAGCGCGGCGCGGTTCGCGGGGCGCGGCGCGCAGGTGTTCTCCGAGCACTCGCATCCGCTGGCGACGCTCGAGGCGGCCGCGCGGGCGCTCGCGCTGCTTATCGCGCACGGCGGACAGCGCGCCTTAGCGCGCGCGAGGCGCGCAAGGCTTCCTGCGCTGCTACGCGGCGGGGCGCTCGGGGAAGATGACGCGCTCCAGGACTGGCGCTTTGAGCCTGAAGAACAGGGGCGGGTGCGGCATCTTCGTCGCCTTGCCGCGCGCACCGCCGCAGAGCTGATGGCGCCCGTGCTCGCGTTCCTAATGGGGCAGCACCCGCGCCTCGCCCGGCATTCTCCCCTAATCTCGCTCGACTCCGACGTCCTTCGCCTCGTGGAGAACTTTGCCTTCTGAGCGGCCCTCCTTCGGGTTGCCTGCAGCGTGCATGCGACGCGCACTGTGGGAGCAAGATATCACTGTGAATCCGCAGCTGTGGTGTCGTGACGCCTGTAATTACAAATACCTGTACTGATGGAAGTTGCCCCGTGTCGTGATCGCGCTTCGGTTCATGCAGCAGAGAGCGAGCGAGCGAGCGAGAGAGAGAGAGAGAGAGAGAGAGAGAGAGAGAGAGAGAGAGAGAGAGAGAGAGATACAAGGACACACACTTCCGGTGCCTCCCACTTCAACTGCAGAGAGAAAGACGCGTAAAGAGAGAAGCATCCGTTTATTGACAATCAGTCGCAGATCGCAAAGCAAAAACAGTGGGCGAGCAGGGGCTAATCTCCAGCATTCAACGCAGCTGAAAGAGAGAGATGTAGAAAATATCCGTTTACTGACAAAAGTCACAAGTGTGCAGCTTGTTGAAGCTGGGTAGCTTGCTGATGAGAGAAAAAGACTTGCTAGCGAGATAACATACGTTTACTTACAACAGTCGAACATCGCAGAGCGAAGAACAGCAGGTCTGAATTGAGAGACAGAGAGTGTATTGAATAACCTCGTACTGTGACGACCAGACGGTCGGGTCTGTGGCGCGCGCTGACTTATGATGGTGACTTATGTGTGCTAGCCACGACTTAAGTGTGCTAGGCGGTCACGTCCTCTGACGTACAGAC
>Ga0115567_10000794_pt1 | contig 31143 bp, 25 predicted proteins | sample COGITO_mtgs_1204_2_FD_88679 | JGI IMG/M metagenome (GOLD analysis project Ga0115567, IMG submission 88679) | Pelagic marine microbial communities from North Sea - COGITO_mtgs_120412 | ecosystem: Environmental > Aquatic > Marine > Epipelagic | place: Germany:Helgoland, sampling site Kabeltonne...
CTTTAGTCGTAAATCCTGCGCCTTGGTATTCTTGGTGGGCGCAGGCTCATTACAGTTTTATATTAGTTATTGTCATGTTGTATATTGTTCGTTATTACCAACGCAGGTCATTTGCGCGGAAACAGTATCAAATAGAACTTGAAAAAGAAGTCAGTATTCGAACATCTGAATTACAAGAGGCAAACGAGCAATTGCTGCATGCAAGCATAACTGATCAGCTAACAGGTTTGCACAACCGGCGCTATTTAGCAGACGTTATTGAGCAACATATAGAAGACATAAATCTTCTTTTTTCTCAGGCCATTTTAGATGAACGAATGGATGATGGAGCAGGGCCGCGATTAATGGCGCTGATGTTCGATTTAGATGGTTTTAAACCTATCAATGACAACTATGGTCACGATGCAGGCGACAAAGTTATTGTGCAGGTTGGTGCTTTGCTCAAAAATGAATGTCGCGATCATGACATTGTTATCCGCTGGGGTGGCGACGAGTACATGGTGGTAGCCATTGTTGAAGATTTAGATGAAGCAAAAGCCTTTGCTGAACGTGTTAGGCATTCTATTTCAAGCCATGCGTTTGACGTTGGTTTATCAAACAAATTTAACCTGTCGAGCTCACTTGGTTTTGCTCTATATCCCTTTTCTCACTTCGCACCCCACTCTATTACTTGGGATCAGGTGCATTTGTTAGCTGACCACGCTTTGTATAAATCAAAAGCGGCAGGCAGAAACACATGGACAGGCATTGTTCAGTCCGACAAAGAACTGCCCTTTAGTGTGCTCAACTCCCTAGTGCCTATGGTTGACAAAGCAATAGAGCAGCAAGATATAAGATTAGTTATGCGTGAGCAACGGAAGTGATCATTTTCTCAGATTAAATAGGTCCAAATAAACTCCTTGCGTAATTTTGCGATTTGTAATGCTTCTATTACTTGCATTTATATCGCATATAAAGCTATTGTTGCGCAGTAAAAATAGTAGTGACCAAAGTTGTTTCAGTAATTGAAAATTAACTGTTGTGCTCAGCAGTTAAATCACAATAAGTGATGTCTACTATAAATCCTCGCATCAAAATTACATTAAATGGAGTACTCTAGGTGGCAGCAAAATTCAGCGTTCATATCGATTCATTCACTAAAATTAACAAAATCCCAAACGCTTGGTCTAATGAAGATTATCGTGCACTTATGGCAATTATGGATCTCGAAGATGGTCTTGATCAAATGGACTCAAACGAACTTAGGGAAATGTGCATGATGTCCCTTAACGATTTAGAGACAGACGAAGCAGCAAAGGTCGTATTAAGTCATTTATTTCCGAAGGAGTCAGCGGGTAAAATAGATCAAATCAGCCATGATATGCCCGACGACCGCTTGTGGGAAGAGTTTTCAAACTGCCTATATCATGAGCGTTTATTTAGTGCATATGCATTATTGCGTGAGGCCTTCAATGGCACTTTTGCGCAGCCCTCCGGTGTTGAGATGACCTTTACAGTAAGTACTAAAGATAGTGAAGACATGGAGATATTTGATGATTCACTACACTCTTCTATTGTGCGCTTGTTAGCCAGCGGCCAAAACGATGACGCGCTAGTCAATCGACTGTATGAAGAGCAGGTACAAGGTGAGCAATTTCCCGAAGCTCCAGGCATTGTATGGCAATTAAAGCAGCTTGCAAGTTCTGACACAAGCCGACAATTTAGCGTAGTTAGCTCTTACTTCTGGCTTGAGAATTTTGAAAACATTGACGATTTCGAAGCGGTATCTCACGCTGATGCAAGCGATGAGGATGAGTAAATTTTTCGCTGAATTATACTGAGTTCAGGGTGTTGCGGTTGAATTAGCCGTAGACGTCAATAGAAGCGATTTATGATGCTGTAACTGCTTACGCATTTTATACATTGTGGGCTCGCTCACACCCATTAACTGTGAAGCTAAAGCCATATTGGTGGAGTGTTGCTTAAGTATACACTGGGCTGTTAAATCTCTAATTAGTTCAATTGGAGTAGGTAATACTATTTCGTTGCTTACGATTAAGGCAAATAATCGGGTGATATATTGCCAGTGGCGATTGTCGTTAAGAACTGTCAAATTGGGCAATGGCTTTTGCAGTCGTCTTCGTGCTGTACTTATGGGCAATTCCAAGGCAACAGCGGTTTTTGCATGGGACCTATGTTCTTTGTGAGCCATATGCAGCAGTAGTGATTCTATGACATTACCTAGCGAAAGATTCATAATGGTTCGCCTATCGACATCCGACAGTATTCGTTCCAGAGTTTCTGAAAACTCAAGACACCATGATGCTGAATTTAAGGCAAGTGAGCCGGTTTGTGCATTCTGCGAATCATCCTGTGGCGCGCTTGTTGATGTTGGTTCATCGATATGAGTTTGCATAGTATTGTTTACAGGATTATGAGCTTGTGAATGCAGATCGGTCAGGTTCTGTGCTGGCGCCAGTTCAATGTTTAAGTCATCAAACTCAATTTCATCGTTTGTGGTTAATAAGCTCGCCTGCATAAGCATGTTTTCCAGCTCACGAATATTGCCTGGCCAGCTGTATTGTCTCATCATATCGACAGTACTTTGGCTAATTCGCTTCTTGTCCATTTCAAACTGTCGTGAAAACTTGCTTAAAAAATGTTGACAAAGTAAGTCTATATCTTCAAGGCGCTCTCTAAGCGGTGGATTATGCAAACTAACTACGTTTAATCGATAGTACAAGTCTTTTCTAAACTTACCTTGACTGACTTCAAAAGGCAGATCTCGGTTGGTTACCGCTACAATTTTCACATCTACTTTTAGTGCTTTATTGCCACCCACAGGGGTGTAATGCTTTTCTTGCACAAAGCGCAATAATTTAGGTTGCATCGACAGGGGCAATTCGCCTATTTCATCCAATATTAAAATACCGCCATCTGCAGCTTGTATTTTGCCTTTACTATCGCTTTGCGCGCCTGTGAATGCTCCCTTTACATGGCCAAACAGTTCAGCCTCAATTAATGTTTCAGGAATAGAGCTACAATCGACAATCACTAAGGCCTGCTTAGAGCGCGGGCTCAATACATGAATGGCGTTAATCAACTTTTCCTTCCCAGTGCCGCTTTCTCCTGTAATAAGCACCGTTGCATCGGTTTGCGCTGCGCGCTGGGTTTGTTCAACTATTTTTTGCATTTTGGCACTTCGATAAACCAAGGTGCTAGATTTTATGCCGGCTTTTAATTCAAGCAGCTCTTGCGACAGTTTTGCATTTTGCTGCTCTAAGTTTTTATTCAACTGATCTTCAAGCTGGCTGCGTTTAAACGCTTTGCCAAGCTGGCGAGCAAAGCCAACAAATAGCATTACGGTATCGTGGGTAAGGTCTAAAAGTGTCTTTTCACCTATAATAAAAAAGCATTCGCCAGTGTCGTTGCCTAAGGGAATAAATAAAGCATTAATGTTATCTTTTTGGTGTTCGGTATGCTGAGAGCTTTCGATCGCCAACTTTGCTGTACTTTCAACTAACAGTCGATAAGGATGAGTATTCCATTTGATACCGACTATGTCGGTCGCGTTTTTCAGCTCAAAACTATATTCATGGGCTAGCGAATCATGTTCACCTAAAGTAGCTGAACTGACTATACCCGCAAATGCAAACTCGAAGGTAAACGCTAGTCGCTCAATCACACTTTTTAGCAGGCGTTCGAATGTATGTTCATCGGCAATGATGGACGAAATATCCCATAACAGCAGCATATTTCTATAATTGGTAACGTTGTCGGGTGTGAAAATACCGCCCAAATAATTGAATTCTTGTTCATCTAATCTAAATTTATCGGGTTCCCACTGCACAATGCTCGGTTTATTCGAATTTTGTGCCACTTTCAAGGCTTGTTCAGCTCGGCTTATTAATAAACTGGATGTCGAAGTGTTATCAAGCTGATCTTCTTCTTGACTGACATAAGCGAGGCCAACATTAAAATTTAATCTTAATGCATTTTTTAAGTAGGTTTTATTTTGCAGTGCGACTTGCAGTTTCGTCGCTAGGGTGAATCCATCGTCGAGATTTTCTGCTAGTACCGCAACGCCAAATAAAGCGCCACCAAATCGACCCGAAATATCGTCTATGCGGGTGTATTGCTCTATTGTACTAGCAATTTCTTGCAAGACAGTATCACCTTTCACTTGACCAAATTTACGATTTACGTGCTGAAAGTCAGTGCAGTGAATCATACATAAAGCCATACTCGAGTGGATGATTTGCTCATCTATTCCCCGTTGTAAGGCGGTTCGGCTGCGTAATTTAGTAAGACTGTCACTGTTAATCTGTGTGTAATGCTCAAAAAGCTGAAGACTTTCTACACTTACGCTCAGGGTTTTCAAGAGCAGCACACAAGGCCATTCAATGTCTTGAACGCCAGTTCGCTCGTGGCTTTCGCTAACAATGTTTGCATTATGATATTGGTGTAAATGAGTGAAGAAATCAGGCAGTTTAGTGTTATGGATCAGCTCAATTTCTACACGTGCAGCACTGGATAACAACAATCTACCAGATTCTCGCTTATTATCAGCAGCACTATGGTCAAAGGTCACTAGACATTCAATATGTGCGTGGCGGGTATCGACAATGCTAATATTGAACTGATATTGACCAATGCTGATTGAAGAGTCTGCCAAGATACCGATGCTTTCTATTGTATTACTATCTGCTCTAATGCTCTCTATTGGTCTGCTATCGTCGAGCAACACAGCTTGAGATGCGTCACCATATTGATAACGAGCCCGCTCATTTTTTTTAAATTCAGTTATTCTCACAAACGAGCATTGTGCAACATCAAGTACTAACGATAATATTTTGTCTGGGACGTTTGCGTTAATCTGCATGGGCACGAATATCTGTTAACTCAAGTTTCATCTTAGATATATCGGCAAAGGCGCTAAAAATGTAAATTATAATGCTACACTAGAGTTTAGGTTATCTAGCATTTCCTATGAAGGCTTGAGTGTGACTTTTATAGTACCAGCCTTACGTTAAGTGCTCTGGTTCATCAGAGCTGAGATAGTTTTGCATTTACGGGTAAACAAGCAAAAGTTATAGCATGATATTGTCAGATAAATTTAATAGACAGTTCGAATATTTACGATTATCCATTACGGATGTATGCAATTTTAGTTGTCAATATTGCCTGCCTAATGGTTACAAAAAACAGCATAAAGAACGATTTTTAACTCTCAGTGAAATCAAAAAATTGCTTGATGTTTTTACTAGCTTAGGCACTAAAAAAATAAGAATTACTGGCGGTGAACCGAGCTTACGTTCTGACTTGATTGACGTTATTGAAGCGGTAAATGAGAAGCCCGAAATTGAAAAAATTGCCTTAACGACTAATGGTTATCGCTTAGAAAAAATGGCGAAGCAATGGCATCAAGCCGGTCTGCAAAGCGTTAACGTAAGTATCGATAGCTTCGATCCAAAACAATTCCAGCTAATCACCGGTTATTCAGATTTAGCTGGCATACTCAAGGGTATTGAAACAGCGGCCAACATTGGTTTGGAAGTAAAGCTTAACTTAGTATTGATGAAACAGTTTAATGCCGAAGTATTAAGTGCGGTGCTTGCCTTCGTGAAAGATAAACCTATTACCTTCCGGTTCATTGAATTAATGGAAACTGGCGACAATCCGATATTTTTCGACGAACAACATTTTCGTACAACACATATACAAAAAACCTTACTAGAAACAGGCTTTACCTTATTGCCGTCTCACAACTTGGCGGGCCCTGCTAAAATATTTACACATCCCAACTATGTGGGTAAAGTTGGGACTATATCGCCCTATGAAAAGGGGTTTTGCGATACCTGTAATCGCCTTAGAGTGTCTGCAATAGGTAAACTACATTTGTGCTTGTTTGGCGAAGAGGGGTATGACTTGCGTTGGGGGCTCAATAACGATGTACGTAATGAAGCGCTTAGCACATTCATTAAATCGCAAATGGTGCATAAAAAAGAAACGCATTTTTTGGCCGATAGAAACACCGGTGCGACAAAGCATTTAGCGATGTTAGGCGGTTAATTTGAAGGCAATTACTCTAAACCAGTTAGTCCACTGGCTTATTCGGCTGGGATACACTGTTTTATTATGTTGCTTACTGCCAATAATACTATTGTTGTTCAAAAAAAAGCTCCACCACACCCATTCGCACCTAGAGCATAGGTCTTTTTGGGAACGTTTTGGCAAAATAGACAAGTCGTTTAAGCCCGGCGGTATTCACATTCACTGTGTTTCTGTTGGGGAAATAAATGCGGCTGCCGGACTAATTCACGCATTAATCGAAGAGTATCCTCATTTATCTATTACCCTAACAACCTCGTCAACCACAGGCGCGGTGCACGCGTATGGTCTTTTTAAAGACACTGTTCAGCATTGCTATTTACCGGTGGATATTCCTATATTCATTAATCGATTTTATCGCATAATTCAACCTAGCTTAGTGCTAGTAACAGAGGTTGAAATTTGGCCTAACATGATAAATATTTGTGTTAAACGAAATGTGCCGATGGTGTTGATAAACGCACGAATGACGGCTAAATCACTCAAAAGTTATCAGCATTTTAGGTGGATTTTTAGACATAGCTTCAGGCAATTCACCGCTATTTGTGCGCAAAGCACAGAGTCTTTTGATAACTTTTTGGCGTTTGGTGTTTACAAAAATAGACTCAAGCTCTCGCGCAATATGAAGTTTGATTTACTGCCACAAGACGAAGATGAAATACTAGGACGTAAACTAGTGGCTGATTATACCTTAAGCGGTAGGCGAATTTTGTTGGCTGGCTCAACACACGATCCTGAAGAAAAAATACTGCTCACCACTTACCTTACACTTAAACAAAAACATCCAGATTTAGCGTTGATAATTGTTCCGCGCCATCCGCATCGCTTCGATGAAGTTCAACAAATTATTAACGCTACGGGCTTGGCAAATGCGCGAGTATCTGAGACAAGCCGCAGCGTAAATATAGATATCCAAGGCGATGAAATTGACTGCTTACTTGTTGATAAAATGGGCTGGCTAAAAGCTTGCTACAGCATATGCACGCTAGCTTTTGTAGGAGGAAGTTTTGTCAGCAAAGGCGGGCACAATGCACTTGAGGCCGCATTATATTCAAAACCTATTGCCATGGGTCCTAGTATTTTCAACAACCCCAATATTTGCCAGCACTTAGCAGCGCAAAACTCCTTAGTAATTACCCAGTCTGAAGACGAGCTTAAAGAGGTGTTCGATCACTGGTTGAGTAATCCTGATCACGCTGCCAAAGACGGCGAAAGAGGGCTTAAGGTGCTGCTCAGAAACGCCGGCTCGGTGGAGTATACTATGGGAGTGTTGCGTAAACTATTAAGAGGGGTTAACTAGCAACGCCGTATTTGCCCATTCTTCTTGAGCTTCGTCTTGCGCATGCTACGCAAAATTTTAGCGGCTTACTTTAGTCAAGACGACTAAACTCTTCATCATTGAACACGCTGATATTAAGCACATTTCCATTTTGTACGCTGCCAGCCACTGTTAAGTTATCTTGGCCCTGTGAAATATGCAACTGATAGTCACTAAGACCTCTGCATTTATAGTTTCTGCATGTTATTGACCGCATCTCCTCCGGTAAAGTGCAGCCCTCAGTGCCTTGAAATACACAAGCGGCTTCGTATGCTTTGTCGGGTAAATAGGCAGTATAACGATTTACTACATCATCCACAGTCCAATCTTTATTATCTTTTAAAAAAAGCTCAAGTGACCAATAGTCTTGGAAGGCGTGAGTGTCGCCTAATCCGCAACAATAACCTTTGCAGGTGGCGCAGGCTTTGCCTAACAAAGCTTTTGTTTGTGCAGAATCCTCGGTCTCTAATTCACTAATGTAGGTCTTATTGTTGTTAGGGCTTTGTTGTTTAACATCGTTATATACAGCTTTGATGTGTGTTATGAAGTCTTCTTTGCGCTCATTTGGCAGTTCAATTACGTTCATATTGTTAGCGGGTAAAACAGCCGTTATAAAAGAAGGCGTAATTTCTAGCTCTGTTATATTTAGGTGTTTTCTACCCGCTTGTCTAATAGTATTTTTGACGGTAATTGCATGTTGAACAACATCTACCTGCACCCTTGCGCGCTGGCACGCAGGAGCCAAACAGAATGGACTCCTGTTGTGCTCAATATACAGCATTGGCGTTTTACAATTATTGCAGGCGTATTCAGACATAGCTATTTTGCCTTTTTGGCGGCTTGCTTGATGGTATATTTAAATGCACCGTCTTTTGCATCTACTTTAACCGATGTCACAGGCGTGCCTTCTAGCATCCGATTTAAAAACTGGTTACTAAGTTCCGGCAATAATGTATTGGTTAGGATTGAATCAATCATCCGTCCGCCACTTTCAAGTTCCGTACAACGACCAACCACTAAATCTACCACCGCATCGGTATAGGTAAACTTGATACCTTGACCGCTTTCAACTCGATGTTTAATGCGGTCTAACTGCAAGCGAGTAATGGCGTTTATCATATCTGGAGACAAGGGGTAATAAGGGATGCTGACTATCCGTCCAAGCAGTGCTGCTGGGAATATTTGTAGCTGAGGTTCGCGCAAGCCTTTTGCCACGCCTTCTGGTTCAGGCATTAGCTCGGGGTCGCTGCACATGTTCATTATCAGCTCGCTACCCACATTTGATGTAAGTAATATAAGGGTGTTCTTAAAATCTATCATGCGGCCTTCGCCGTCTTCCATTACCCCTTTATCAAAAACTTGGAAGAAAATCTCGTGTACATCGGGATGTGCTTTTTCAACTTCATCTAATAACACTACCGAATAAGGTTTGCGCCTAACGGCTTCTGTTAAAATGCCGCCTTCGCCATAGCCTACATAACCAGGAGGAGCGCCTTTAAGCGTAGAGACCGTATGCGACTCTTGGAATTCGCTCATATTAATAGTGATTACGTTTTGTTCGCCGCCATATAAAGATTCCGCAAGCGTCAGAGCAGTTTCTGTCTTACCCGTACCAGAAGGACCGCATAGCATAAAAACACCAATTGGTTTATTCGGGTTATCTAGCCCAGCACGAGAGGTTTGAATTCGTTTGGCGATCATTTCCATGGCATGATCTTGTCCAATCACGCGCTTCTTCATTATGTTGGCGAGGTTAAGCACAACGTTAATTTCGTCAGATACCATTTTGCCTACGGGGATGCCGGTCCAATCAGCAACTACCGCTGCAACGGCTTGCTCGTCACATGCTGGCAATATTAATGGGTTTTCCCCTTGAAGTGCTTCTAATTTACTATGCTGTTTAGCAAGCACTGCTTTTGCGTCTGCTAACTCTTTCTCATAATCTATTTCTTCAAGCGGTTCAGATGTTTCGTTTGCGGGCTCTTGGGTGTTTTCAGATTCGTCACCTTCAGCAGCCGCTTTCACTGCGGCCTCTTGTTGACCGGCAATAAGCTCGCGAAGTTTGCGGCGAGTCTCCAATACCGCATCCACACTTTCTTTTTCTTGCTCCCATCTAGCGCTTAGCGACTTTTCTAATTCGGCTTCCTTTTCAAGGCTGCTGATGACCTTGACGCTTCGCTCACTATTCTCCATGCCTATTACTGCTTCATTGGCTAAAATTGAACGTTCTTTGTTGAGGTTTTCAATGCGCTGTTTACAATCTTCTAAATCAGCCGGCGTCGCAAACTGACTCACGGCCACTCTGGCCGCTGCAGTGTCTAATAAACTAACGGCTTTATCGGGCAATTGACGCGCAGGAATATATCTATGTGAGAGCTTAACGGCCGCTTCAATGGCTGAATCTAACATTTCTACATGGTGGTGCTTTTCTAGCATCCCTGCGATGTTTCTGAGCATCAAAATTGCTTGCTCCTCACTGGGTTCTTCAACCTTGACTACTTGAAAACGTCTAGTTAATGCTGGATCTTTTTCAATGTGTTTTTTGTACTCAGCCCACGTAGTTGCGCCTATGGTGCGCAGCTCGCCTCTGGCTAAAGCGGGTTTGAGTAAATTGGCAGCATCGCCGGTTCCCGCAGCGCCACCAGCACCTATCAAGGTGTGAGTTTCGTCTATGAACATAATAATAGGCGTAGTTGAAGATTTTACCTCCTCGATAACTTGCTTTAAACGATTTTCAAACTCGCCTTTCATGCTGGCGCCTGCCTGCAGCAATCCAATATCTAAACATAGCAGTTTGACACCCTTTAATAATGGTGGCACATCGCCCTTGTTGATGCGATGGGCAAAGCCTTCCACTACAGCCGTTTTGCCTACGCCTGCTTCGCCCGTGAGAATAGGATTGTTTTGGCGTCTGCGCATAAGAATATCTATTAATTGGCGAATCTCTTCATCGCGTCCAATAATAGGATCTAGTTCGCCTTTAGCGGCTTGCTCGGTTAAGTCGGTGGTAAATTGCTTAAGCGCTTCTTGTTTGCCCATGGTTGCTGGAGCCATAGCATCACTAGCCGTTCCCGGTTCACCGCCAACAGCCGAGCCGTCGTTTGCCGCTAAATTATCTTCGCTAGAGCCGGCTATGATATTCAGTAGGTCGTCGCCCAGAGCTTCCGCTTTAATTTTGCCAAACTCTGCCGACATACCCAGCAGTGCGCTTTTTAGCTCGCGTGTTTTAAGCATGCCTAGAATAACGTAGGCCATTCGCACGTAAGAATCACCGTAGACTAACGAGCCATAAACCCAAGCCCTTTCTATAGAGTCTTCAATACGACTCGACAAGTCCGAAATGGAGGTGGCACCTCTAGGTAAAGACTCCAGAGAATTTGTCATGTCTTTTGCTAATACGGAAGGATCAATATCAAAATGTTGAATAATCTTGTGAATGTCAGAATCTTGAAGTTGCAGAATTTGCTGAAACCAATGCACAAGTTCTACATATGGGTTACCTCTTAACTTACAAAAAACAGTTGCGCTTTCCACTGCTTTATACGCCATTGGGTTTAACTTACCAAATAGGTTAACTCGACTGATTTCTGCCATGATATATGTCCTTTTTTATTGTATTAACATGCCCGTTCGTATACTACTTTGGGTTCGGTTTGTAAGTTTTTGCCCGCTTCGTTTTGACACCAAGAATTAATGCCAAGACGCGTTGTGCCCAAATGACTCACTTGAGTTTGATGGGCTTTAAGCGCCAGTTTTATTGAGAAACAATACTCGGCACCAACGGTTTTAAGAGTCAGCTTTTTAATCATAGCGAGGCGTTCGTTATTGTTTAGTAGGGCAATATAATCGGCGTAAGACAAAGGACCAATAACGATCGAGAAATTGAAACAGCGTTGGTAGGTGCGTTCTCCTAAAATACTGTCGACCCCTAGCGACGCGTTATTTATACCCAATTGACTGCGCTCGCTTTCTTGTAATTGGTACCAATCTCCTTCAAATTCGTTAATTTCAATGTTATGACTACAATGCTCGGATAAGATTTGGGTAAGTGAACTAGCGCTTCTATTTTTCTGGCTATACAGTCCGGCTAAATAAGCGTTAGTATTGGGATTTGAGCTATTGCGGTTGGTTGAATCGTTATAGTCGCCAGCAAATACTGAAATACGTTGTGAGAACAAATCGGCATCGAAGTGATCATGATTTACCGTTGGCTGGGCGTCAGCCCATGCTCTGTAGAACAACGACAAAAATCGGTGGTGAAAAATGTCTAAAAATTCGGTAAGAGTGTCATCTTTAACGCGAAACTTACGTTCTATTGCGTATTCAGTAATGTGAGTCGGCAATGCACCATTTGTACCTAGTAAACCCAAATAGCTATTTTTCAGTTTGTAATTTCCATTTACCTTGTCGTAACTAGCGCCGGTAAAAGCTGATGAATGAAAATGTAGAAGTGGTGTTTGTCCCAGGCGCAAAAAATCCTGTTTTGGAGATATGGAATAGCCTAAGCGCTTAGCAAGTGGGGCATTGGCATCGAGATAACGCAGCAAGGGTGCAAACCCCTGCTTGTATAGTTCATCTTTGTCGCTGACTAAGTGCTCTAAATAGCGCTTCGCAAGCCGATTCGAATGGGCCATCGATGAATCTCTCCGCGGTTAGATGAATGCATAACAAGTTGAGTAAATGAATTAATACTCACGTAATGCGCAAAAAATCGGTCAAGGACCATGCCTAACATAAAAATGCTGCTACCTTCATAAGCGACTTCGTCAAGGGTAATGGTGATTTCTACACCGCGACCAAAACAAATTGGGCCTGCAAACGGTAACCTACTGGTAATTTGACGTGTGTTAAGTTCAATAATTCCGTCTATTTGCTTTGTTTGAGCATGGTCACTTTTATCCATCATTAAACTTAATAGCGTTTTTAAAGTGTTGACTGCACCTTGTTCAAGCTCATCGCTAATACCTAAAAAATTAATCGAGAGTTGATTAATTAAATCCCAAGCAACACGGCCTTGGCTTAGCGGTGGACTGGGCCGGGTAGGCTCTCCAACACAGCGCACTGAATCACAAGGTGCGCCGGTTTCGATTGTAAAATCTGTGGTACCTTTTCCAAGCGGCATCATAAGCGGTAGGTCTCTGTTGCAACATAAGGTTTCTACGCCCAACTGACGCAACTGCTCGGAGTAAGGCGCATTTTTTGGATCTACTAGAGACAAGTGTACTTCAGTTCCAATATAGCTAGACCGGTGCCCAAACTTTCGCTCATTCACACCTAAAGTTCTCGTACTTCGCGCATTGGTGTAGTAACCGCTATATTTCAACTTGGGTTTGTCATTACTGTTGTATAAAGGCAAGAATTGGGACGTGCTGTCTACGCTGCTACCAAAGCCTTTCACATCGGTTACTGCACACACTTCAAAGTCGAGTGGACGAAGTTTATCAGGCACTATATGAAAATCGTTCGACACTCTCGATACATTTATGCGCTCAGCACGTTTCGGAAATAAGTTAATAGCTGGGCTACAGTGGAGTGCAAAATTTTCTGCACTGACAAGATTTTCTAAGCGGTTATCATGGTGGTCGAGCAGAAGTAATAACTGCACTTTATTTTGATGGCACTGGGCTAAGGTAGGGCGCAAATTATCTATTTCAAGAAAAAGGAATCGCCGTACAAAGGCAAAATACTCTCTAAGTAATCGAAAACCGTCAAATTGACGATTACAGTAAGGCAACACGGCTTCGTCTTTATCGTACCCAAGGGGATTAAGTTTGGTTTTCACCAACTCATTGCGCCAGAGTTGTTCGCCGCTTTTATACATCAGCCCGGTGTAGCCTTTATAAATAGCTTCAAAAAGATACAAGGGAAACGATTCACTGCCTCTGATGTGTAAATTGAGTTCGTCCATGGCAATTTCTGAGAACTTTAGGCTGGGTGCGGTTTCTAAGGTAATTAGAATGCCGCTTTTAGGCGCTTTAGTGCGCCGTCCATTGCCTAAGTAAGATGAAATATCTTGGGAATTCACATATTCAGCTTTACTTAGGCTTATCGGCCAAAGTTTAACAGGACGCGATGTTCTATACTCACAGGCCGTTTGCTCTCCTTTTCCTAGTAAACTATGCAGCGGTGTATCGCGTTTTATGGTGACACCCTCAAGCAACGTGCCCTCTTCAAAATCTGGATTAAACTGGGCAACTAACATAGACGGCATTGGTTGCAAAAACGTGGGGAAAAGCAGTTCCATAAGGTGTTGAGTAAAATCAGGAAATGACGCGTCTAGCTTCAAGTGAATCCGTGCCGATAAAAAGGCAAAACCTTCCAGCAGCCTTTCTACATATGGATCGGAGCAGTCAAAACCATCTAAACCCAAACGTCCAGCTATTTTAGGATATTCTTTTGCAAACTCACTACCCGACTCTCGAATAAACTTAAGTTCTTGATTGTAAAACTCTAAAAATTTAGCTTCCATGTTGAATTACCGCCACTGGCTCATGGATATATTACCGTTTTCAATGTCAACATCCGTCTTTAAAAATAATTGTATAGGTAAGGGTTGTGCCCATAAATCTCCGCTAATTTCGAATGAAAGAGTATTTCCACTCATTTCTTCTTTTGCTAATTTGACATTTATCTTTAGTGTTCGCGGGATTATTCTGGGTTCGTAATGCTTAATACATTTTAACAATTCACGCTCAATATTTTTGGCGTTCAGAGACAAGGCTGTAACGCCAGATAAATCCAAAATACCATAGTTAAGCGTCGACTTTTGAACCTCCGGATAGTCATCTAAATCCATGTTTGTCGAGGCCGCCACGGTGTTCAGTAACCACGCTAAATCTCGTTGCACGAGTTCTTTTAAGCGCGATACTGAAATAACACGCTTTTCTCGTGATTCACTTTTTTTAGAAGGTTCATCATCTGTCAACCTGTCTAATAAAGACAACTGCAAACGTTCTTTTTGGGAAAGCTCCGGCATAAGAGCTTAGTCGAAGGTAATCGTGTTGATATTGAGTAATGGAAACTCTTTTTTGTCGGTCATTAGCATACGTTGTCCATTGCCCATATAAAACTGCTCTACTGGTTCATACCAATCGCAGGTGCGCGATAATAACTGCTCATCAGTGGTGTTTGAGTTCACTGGGTAGCGAACAGGTACAAATACAATGAGTTTGCCGTTGTTTCTCAGTGTCAGGTTAGCAGGACGCCACACTAAGTCTCGTAAGTCTTCAACTGCTTCAAACTGAAGCTCTTTTACGTGCTCAAATGGCAACCAATAATAACCGCCGTTTAGCATTACCTCTATGCAGGGTCCAAAGCGAACGTCGGCATCGCTCAACCACGCAAAGGCCTCACCGTCTATATTACCACTGTGCGCGCTTGCCATTTCTGCACCTTGGTTAATAAGGCTAAGCGCTTCGTCAAATTTAGTGGTGCTAGATTTTTGATATGCCTGTGCGTAATAGGCTAACCAGTCAGATGGTTCGCCAAAACAAACGGGCTCTTTGTCACCTGCAAGCACGACTTCGCGCTTCTTCTCACAGTCAATTATTTGTTTGTAAGTATTTACTAAGGCTAAGGTTGAATCAGATAAGTCTTTTAAAACGTCAAGCTGACTAAGTGCGCGTTTCCAGTCTCGTTCTATACAAGACAGTTGAAATAAAAATATGCGTAATTCTATATTGCTTGGATCTTGTTTTACTTCACTAAACAACTGGGCTTTACACTCAGCTAAATTTCCATCTTTGAGCAAGTCAGCCGCATTCATTGCTTGTCCTCTAATATTGTCCCAAAATCAACGCAAAAATTGGCCGCTTACCAAAACGGCAAGTAGCCAATAAGATAGCTATTTACTTCATCGCAGCAGCGGCGACATTCCCCGCAATATCCCAACCAAAGTTGATGCCAGCTTCGCCAGTACCGTCTTTTTTCTGCGGCACATATTGTGTTTTAACAACCGAGAAGTTAAACGTAACATTTTCGGTCAACCTATCTTCACCACCAGAGCCACCGGTAGAGACTGACGTAACAATAATGTCTTCCATCTCAATTTTTATATACTCTAGGGGAGTACCACCGGCTTTTCTTACGAAAAGCTTGGCTTTGGTAATATGTTTACCATTTGCGACGTGCTCCATTAGTGTCATAGAAGCTCTATCAACGTACTTGGTCACACTTAAGTCTTGAATCGCAACTTTACCCGCACCACCACCACTGCCCATATGGGTAGTACCGGACTGACTCATACCCCAACTCCATGCAAGTATATCAATCTCTTTATTGTGATTCTTATCTTGTGACTCACCATCAATTCCTTCAACTTTTAAAAACATATCTACTGACATGCTGTCTCTCCTCGTTTTATATTAAGTATAATAATGCGTAAATTAATGCGTAAAAATATGACGCCTATTGTTTTTCAGAAGGTAGCTTCGATACTAAACGTAGCGACGCCGTTAACCCTTCTAACTGGTAATGAGGTCGTAAGAAGAATTTGGCGCTATAGTAGCCAGGGCTCCCTTCAACTTCATCTACTACTACTTCTGCTCCTGCTAATGGCTTAGTAGCTTTGGTTTCTTCACTAGAGGTTGCGGGCGCGCCATCAACATAGTCGTTAATCCAGCTTTGCAACCATTTTTGCATTTCATCTCTTTCTTTAAACGAACCCACTTTGTCGCGTACAATACACTTTAAATAATGAGCGAAACGACATGTCGCAAAAAGGTAGGGCAAACGACCGGCTAGTGCAGCATTCGCAGTTGCATCAGGGTCGTCATAAATAGCTGGCTTTTGTAGCGTCTGTGCTCCAATAAATGCAGCCATATCGCTGTTTTTGCGATGGATGAGAGGCATTAAACCACAAGCCGCTAATTCAGCTTCTCTGCGGTCACTAATAGCGACCTCAGTTGGACACTTCATATCCACGCCGCCGTCGTCACTTGGGAAGGTGTGAACAGGAAGTCCTTCAACTGAGCCGCCCGATTCAATTCCACGAATACGCGAGCACCAACCATATTGTTTGAACGAACGGTTAATATTCACTGCCATTGAATAAGCAGCATTGGTCCATGTATATTTAGATGAATCTGGACCGCTGACGTCTTCTTCAAAATCAAAGCCTTCTACAGGGTCTGTGTCATTGCCATATGGCAAGCGCGCTAGCACTCTGGGCATGGTTAAGGCAACATATTTTGCATCTTCGGTTTCGCGCAGGGAACGGAACGAGGCGAAATCGGGTGTTGAAAATACTTTGGTAAGGTCTCTTGGATTAGTTAATTCATTCCAACTATCCATTTGTAACAGCCCAGGGCCCGCCGCACTAATGAATGGTGAATGTGATGCCGCGCATAGTTTAGACATATTAGTTAGCAAATTTACGTCTGCAGGACTATTATCGAAGTAGTAATCACCCACTATAGCGCCGAAGGGCTCACCACCAAACTGACCATATTCTTCTTCATAAAATTTCTTGAATACTGGGCTTTGATCCCATGCAGTACCGGCATACTTCTTGAGGCATTTACCAAGTTCTTTCTTTGAAATATTAAATACCCGAACTTTCAAAAATTCATCTGTCTCGGTGTTGTTTACCAAATAATGCAAGCCACGCCATGAACCTTCCAGTGCCTGAAACTCTTCGTTATGCAATATTTCGTTAACCTGAGCTGATAATTTGCTATCAATTTCGGCGATAATAGCTTCAATTGAATGTACGGTATCATCAGATATTTTGCTAACGTCTTTTAATGCAAAACCAGCAAGCGTATTAACCGCTTTTTCAACTTCCGTTTTTGCATGGTCAGACTTGGGCTTAAATTCTTTTTGCAGTAGCGAGGCAAAGCTATCTCCGTCAAGTGTCTCGACCGATCCCTCTGCTGCTGTATTTGCTTCTTTTTCGGCCATGGTTATTCCTCCCCACCATCTTCTTGTTTAGGCGCAGCACTAAGTGTTTCGAGCAACGCTGGATCAGATAAAACTTTGGCAATAAGGGCTTCAGCGCCGTCTTTGCCATCCATATAGGTAACTAAATTTGAAAGTTGTGTGCGCGCCTCTAGAAGTTGTTTGAGTCCGTCGGTTTTTCTCGCAATAGCTTCTGGCGAGAAATCGTCCATACTCTCGAATGTCATTTCTATAGGTAAATTACCTTCACCAGTTAGGGTGTTTGGTACACTAAACTGCACACGGGGCTTGGTTGCTTTTAAACGATCGTCAAAGTTATCGACGTCTATTTCGAGTACCTTGCGCTCTGAGATAGGCGCCAATGCCTCGGCAGGGTTGCCGCTTAAATCAGCCATCACGCCCATTACAAAAGGTATTTGGACTTTTTTTTCTGCTCCATAAAGTTCTACATCGTATTCAATTTGCACCCGAGGGGCTCGATTTCGTCCTACAAATTTTTGACCACTTGACACTTGACCTCTCCTTTCTTTTTATAATAAACCTGTTAAGTTATTTGACTAATCACTTCTTAATTAAAAAGCTAATTACCAAGAGTCATCAGTTGAACTGCTCTCAGACTCCTCGTCTTTTTCTTTTATTCCACCTAGCTGCTGTAAGGTAGAAAGCGCATCTGGATATATGTCTTTTATTATTTCTAAGAACTCTAGATGTATTAGTTTGTTAGCGCGGTTGATAAGAATTGGCACAGGGCTAGACGGTTCCGCTCTCGCATAATAGTCGAGAATAAGCGCAAAACATGCTTCTACGTCTTTTCGTGAACCCAATTTTCCTCCGGCACTAAACGACTGATGATTCATACTAGCCCCGTTAGCGTGACGCTCGCCGGTTGAAGAGCCGTCAACCTGCTCACCGCTACTTGCACTTTCGTCCAGTGTTTCCTCTGCTACCAGTTTTACGTTTGCATGTTTTTCAAGCGCTAAACTTAATTGTTTGAGCACATCTAAAGTACTGTCAAAGCTGACATTATATTCGTTACCAGCTTTTTCGATAAAGCAGTGATTAATTTGATTAAAATGAACAGAACATTGAGTGATTGCATTGAGAAGCGCAGTTGCTTCTGTTGCATCTGCTGCGCTAAAGACCCCTTTTATTTGCGACAGACTTAGGGTGCTATCTTCACTGTCGGCCAAGGCCTTTTCAATAACTTGCAGCGTGACATCGCCAACTCCTTTTGCACTAGCCAGCGGGATATTTTTCAATGTATCAACAACGAAGCTATCGTTTAAATGTCCTAATGCAGAAACTCGTTCCATTGGGTCGCCGTCGTCTTCGTCAAGCACAGGATAAGTATTGTCCCAGTGTTCAGTGATTAGACTAGCCAAACCTTTTAAGCAAGATTCAAACTTAATAATGCCTTCGGTGTTTAATACTGACTGACAAAGTATGCTAATTAATTTTATATCTTTTGTTTTCGATAAGAAGCTAAGTGCGTGTTTTTTAACGTCGCGCCAGTCAGGTGGCTGCGCAGCTAATGTGTTTTGTCCATCAAAACGCTCAGGCGTTCCTTCCGCTTCAAAGAAGAAATTTTGAAATCCGGAATCATCCTCGAGGTTTTCACCACAAACTGATTCAGTAGAAATGGCAGTAGCTATTGTCTGCTCATAATCCATTATGAAAACCTTCGTTTAAACGTTGTTAAGCCAGCACCTACGATAGGAATAGAGTAAGAAATTGTTTATTTTCTATGCAATGAATTTAATACAAAAATTTAACAAATGAAAGGCATTTAATTATTTAATGTGAATTATTTTTAATCAAAGTGATTTCTTTGAACGAATTTATGCCTATACTACATAACTGTACGCACCGCCAATATTGAGTTATTTTTAATTTTTGATTTATCAATGGCGTGAAAATAAAGCAATTACAAATTAAAAGGTTGTTTGTTGAAGTAAACAAAATGTTAATAACCCAGGCAAATATATTTTTTTGTCTACTGATAAGGATTAGTCATGCCAGCAGAAAGTAGCTTGCTATCGATAGCAACTCCACTTGGTGAAGACGTACTTAGATTACGTCAAGCTTCCTATTGCGAAGCCCTTGGACAACCTTTTCAATTAGATGCCGAATTGGTCAGTGACGACGAAGACTTGTCATTGGACGATATTTTGGGTCAGAACGTTACAATTCGCCTAGAGACTGAAGATGGTAGCCGATTTTTTAATGGCATTGTGACTGAGTTCTACCAAAAAGATAATCTTGATAAAAATGCGTTTTACGGTGCGGTTATAAGGCCGTGGTTTTGGTTGTTGTCGCTCACTGAAAACTGTCGTATTTTTCAAGAAAAAAGCTACCCCGACATCATCACTGACGTTTTCAGCGAACTTGGTTTTTCCGATTTTGAAAACAAGCTTACCGCAACCTATACCAGCCAAGACTATGTTGTGCAATTCAATGAGAGCGATATTAATTTTGTTTCTCGTATCATGCAGCAAGAAGGTATTTTCTACTACTTTAAACACATCAATGGTAAGCACACCATGGTATTGCTCGACGACAGTGCATCGTTGCCCGATTTAGGAGAGGCCGCATTTTTCGAGCTCGAAGATGAATCAAAGCATAAGGGAGTTGAAGGAATAACGCACTGGCAAAACCACCGCCAAATTCGCACTAGTGGCGTTAGTTTAACGAGTTTCGACTTCGAGTTACCTTCTAAAAATCTAAATACCGTCACCGCCGACCCTAAAACAGCGTCATTGTCGTCATTGCAAAAATACAGTTACCCTGGGAAATATTCAGAGCGCGCGGCGGGCGATCAATACACCAAAATATTAATGCAAAAAGAAAATGTGAGCTATGAGCAAAAGCAAATGAACGGAAATTTACGCTCGCTTCACGGTGGAGCGCTTTTTAAACTGGTTGACTATGCTCGTGAAGACCAAAACATTCAGTATGTTATTACTGACTATAGCTGCCAAATGCGCGCAGAAGCTTTTATGGCTAATAGAAGCGGCGAAGACAATACATTTTTCGAATTCAGCGCTAGTGCTATTCCCGCAAATATCCCTTACCGAGCGCAGGTCGATACCCAAAAGCCAAAAATGACGGGGCCGCAAACAGCCACAGTGGTGGGTAAAGAGGGTGAGGAAATTTGGACTGATAAGTATGGTCGTATTAAAGTACTTTTTCATTGGGATCGACAAGCCGATGCCGATGAAAACAGTTCGTGTTGGATTAGAGTATCCCAATCGCTCGCAGGAAAAAACTGGGGGAGTATGTATATCCCTCGTATTGGTCAAGAAGTGTTAGTGGACTTCTTAAACGGCGACCCCGACCAACCCATAGTGATTGGTTGTGTATATAATGGCAGCACGATGCCGCCTTATCCTTTACCTGCTAACGCGTCGTTGACTGGCTTTAAGTCTCGCTCGACCAAGGGCGGTGGTGGATTCAATGAAATTCGTTTTGAGGATAAGAAAGGCGAAGAACAAATCTATATTCATGCGCAACATAACCAAGACATAAGAATTAATAACAGCCGGTTTGAAAGCGTTGGTAATGACCGTCACTTAACGGTAAAAAACGACAAATTCGAATTAGTTGAAAACGACAAGAATATAGAAATTGCTAATGATTTTGTTACCAAAATCGGCAAAGACAGCCATCTTTTAATTGCCGGTAAAGAAATCAAAGAAACTGAAAAAACCTTGTCGGTAAAAGTAAATGGAGATGTTTCTGAAAACTTTGGCAAGAACCACTCTATGCAGGTCGCTAAGGATAGTTTTATTAAGGGAGCTAATGTGTGTATAGAAGCATCATCTAATATTACCTTTAAGGTAGGAGGGTCATCTATTGCTATTGAAGCAGGCGGAATAACGCTGAAATCAAGTGGTGATATTAAAATTGATGCAGGGACCAATGCGACGCTTAAAGCCGGCGTAAATGCGACCGTCGACGCAGGCGCTAATGCCAAGCTCAAAGCGGGCGCAATGGGAGAGGCATCCGCCGGTGGCGTGATGACCGTGAAAGGCACTGTAGTTAAAGTTAATTAGGAGTATACGGTGAAACTAATCATAAGGGTGTTAGTTAAATGAAAGCTAAGACAGGCAAGCTTGTCAATGCGGTCGCGCCTCTTGCCCCAGAAGAAGTTTTTGGTGCTGATGATGCCAATCCGGGTAAAGCCGCCGCTGCTAAAGCTAAAGAGATAGAAACGAAAAAAGGTAAATATGGTAAGACAGATGTAAAACCTTTCAAACCGGCAGACGGTGATAGTGACGGCGACGATAAGAAAGGCGAGGAGAAGCCAAAAAAAGAAAGTTGGGTAGAATTTGCGCTTAATGATGAAGAGAACAACCCCGTTAGCGGTCTAAAGTATGAAGTTGAGTTGCCAGATGGCTCGGTGAGTAAAGGCACAACGGGCGGTGATGGGAAAGCTAAAATAGAAGGCTTTGAACCGGGCAAATGCAAACTGACCTTACCTGATTTACACAAGGATGCGTGGTAATGCCATTGACACACTTAAAAGGATTATTTTGAAATGAAGTCTCATAAGGTAAAAGAAGGCGACTGCCTCGCAAGTATTACTAAACAATATGGTTTTCATGACCCTGATGTTATTTATTCTGATGCGGCAAACACTAGCTTAAAGTCTACACGTAAAAACATGTACGTGCTGAACCCAAATGATGTTGTAAAAATCCCCGAAAAAGAAACCAAATCCACAGAATTAGCAATAGAAGCCACCGCTTCGTTTAAAGTAAAGGGGATTGTAAGCCAGTTCAAGATTATTGTTGAAGACTTTGCGGGTGCAGCGCTAGCCAACAAAGACTATGAATTAGCGATAGAAGGCATTAAATTTGAAGGTAAGACCGATGGTACAGGGTTAATTGAGCATAAAATTGATGCTTCTGATATGAACGGTGAGCTTACGGTGTATCTCGATGATACCAAAAAGAATAATATCTGCTGGCCCTTGAAGCTAGGCTGTATGACACCCCATGATGAAGTAAGTGGCGTACAGTCAAGGCTAAATAATTTAGGTTACTTTTGCAAAAATGAAAAAGGCAACGAAGACAAAACAACCAAAGCTGCGGTAAATGCTTTTAAGAAAGCTAACGGCTTACCTGACGACGACATAATTAATCAAGCGACTTCCGATAAGCTGCAGACAATTTATGGATTTTGAGAGGCAAACACGTGGCTAATGTATCTCGCTCTGGTGCGACTCAAAGCAACAAAAACATACTTCGTGTACATAGAATAAAAGTATTCGTGCAGCGCTATCCGGGGAAATTCGGCAGCGACGACGAGCGCGCAACTGGCGATAAAGTGGAATATACAGTGTATGTAGACGGCAAGTTCTCGCAATCGGGTAACTTGGAAGTTGATGGTAGCGTTGAAGTCTTTATTCCTGGGGGCAAAAAAGCAGAGCTTGAGGTATTGGGTACTAAATACGAAATTGAACCGATAATAGCACTTGAGCCCCACGATACGCTCAAAGGCGTGCAGCGCCGCTTAAGATTAATGGGATATTTCCGCAGTGATATCGACGATAAATGGGACGGCGAGTTTGACCAGGCCGTAATTAACTTTCAAGCAGATCACGGATTAGACCCAAATGGGGAGGCGTTAGCAGCGCTTACTTGCGATAAAATTAAAAGCGAATTTGGAGAGTAAGTTTGAGTACTGATGGTAAATGCGACATTCAAACGAGGCGACCAAATATGGTAACTAGATATGGCGATTAAACTACAAGCTAAAAAAGAACTCAGGCTAGTGCCGCTGAGATTCGAACGAGCAACAAGCGGTGTTCCTGACATCAAGTATCCTGAGGTAGATGACCGAGGTCATACTCATAAAGTGCCTGCGGTAAATGGCTTTGCTGAATCTGATCCCATTCGAGGTGGGGTGGTTGGGCTTTGCAAAAATCAAGAAATTAGCATTCAAATGGTCAGGGAAGACATAGATAACGGCGCTGATCTTTACCTAACGTCTTCAGACGAAGATGTATTTACGCTTATTAAACCGACTTCAGGAGGTAAATGCGCCACAGGCAAGAAACGTAAAATTAAAATCAAAGGCGGCAGTTTTAGCGGTTCAACACCTAAATCGGCTGACTTACAGGTACGCTTTGGCGCAAAAGACGGTCCTATCGTTTCATTGCTAAAAGTATACACATTTCCAAAGCAGCAGGTAGTTATTCAGCCTATAAATGTCACCATAAACGATTCAACCGGCACAGGTGGCGTTGCCCCGAGCCTAAATATATCGACATTGATGGCGCAAGTAACCGCCCTATGGTCTTGCTGTGGTGTGGAATTAGTGGCGCAAGCGACTCAAAACATCAGTGTTTCGCTAGGGCAAGCCAATCAGGTTTTGTGGGCAGAGCTTAACCAAATTTTTGCCGAAAAGTGGGAGGCAGGCACGATAAACGTCTACATTGTGGAAAAACTTGAAAACGATGCGCTTGGCTATGGATTTAGCAAGTCAGTATTTGCTTCTCTAGGTTTGACGCATCCTGCTGCTTTTTTAGCAATGAAAGATAGCACCACCGATCGCAGCAGCGAAGTGTATTACTGTGCCAATGATTTAGCACATGAACTAGGCCACTTCTTTACGCTTTGGCATCCTTCAGATGGTCCTAGCAGTACACATGCGTGGACGCGCTTTGAGACATGGTCAATGCGTTTCATGATGCATAATTACAACTCCACTTTCCGCCCCGACATTTCGCATGGAGTTACAGACTGGCCCGATTTTAACGATTTCGGTTATGGCACTCTTAATGGGTATCCATATAGGGCGGGATTAATTAGTTTAAAAAATGTCCGTACATCAGCAGGTGCTGGTAAAGATGGACAATGTTCTGAAGCGCGAAATCACATTGGGCAAGGTCCAGCTTCTTTGTATTAAAGGTAAAAAGTTTGCTTCACACAGCTAAGAGTAAAAAGCGAAGTATAAAGGCAGTTGTGCTGTTTGTGTGCTTGGGTGGGTGTATAGCGTGCTCAGCGCCTGAGTCAACAGAGCGAGAACATCAAAATTTTGAAAATAAGACACATGTAGAAGATTTAGCAAGTAAAGCAGGTACAACAGACAAATTGCAAAACGGAGAAACTGGTATGTCGGAGCTAACACAGGCAATAACACAGCGAGAAGCAAGAGCACCAGATGTGGCAGTTCGCATGGGTAACGGCGCAATTGCAGAGTTAAGTCAATTAATGCAAAGCGACGATAGCACTACTCGAATGATGACCGTAAGGGCATTAGGCGCTATGGATTTGTCGATCAGTTATCAGCTTTTGTTTAAAGCGCTCGACGATGATGACTCCAATGTCATCCACGCTGCTCTACATGAAATTGAAAAAAAGCAAGCGAGCTTGTCCACTGATATACAACTCAGCCTATTGGATAAATTAGAAGAGCCAAACGCTAGGAATCGAGTCATCTTAATGCTTGGCAATCGATTAAAAGTAGGTGAAATTGCGCCACTAGATAAATTTTGTTCTACCGAACAACCTCAAGTGGTGGCCTTACATTGTATGACCGCGCTGGCCAAAATTGGTGTTGAGTTGCGCCGAAAGCAGTTTGCAGCTTATTTACTTTCAATTACCGACGACACCAAGGCATTTACTCAGATGTTCGACTTAATTGAGTATATTGACCAACCTTGGATTGTACCGTCGCTACGCTTACTGTTAAGCAATAAACAAGATGTGCTGTTTTTAGGGGACAGCGCAACACAGATGGGGTTCCCTTCATTTTTAAGAGTGTGCGATAAGGCGGTTCATTTAATTGCAAAACTGATAGATGTAAATCTTTCTTTTAATTCTGTATTAGCAGCTAATTATACCGACGAACAGTTAGCTGAAGTAAATGCAGCCACCAGCAACTTTACCTATTAGACAGGCGGGAGCAAGTAATGGCAATTCAAGTTACCATGGGCGCTACTACAATGTGTACACAAGGCATCGCACCTAGCACATTAATTGTACCTCCTTTAAACAGAACTATGGCAGATGGTGTTCCAGCTGCCAATATTATGGACTTTAAGCCATTTGTGAATATAGTGCCTTTTGGTATGTGTCGCTCGCCAGCAAACCCTGCGGTGGCTGCTGCCACTGCTGCAGCTTTGGGCGTACTCACACCAATGCCTTGCATTCCCACCATTGTGGGACCTTGGGCACCGGGCTCCGCTACCGTTTTTATTGCAAACATGCCTGCACTTAATAATACTAGCAAATGCATGTGTGCTTTCGCAGGCACAATTTCAATAACTAACCCAGGAGGCAAGTCTGTTCTAATACCTTGATAAATTTTTGTGGAGGGGTTTTAAAATTTGAGGGAGTTTTGTACAAAATGAAGCACCCAAAATAGGACACTAATAATTTTGCCTTTACATAGAATTACTTATAATCTAGACAATCAGCACGGGATGCGCAAAATAATTATCCATCATTTTGCGACAGTGGTCTCTTATGTCACATTTGGATAAGGATTAGTTAGTACATGGCACATTTGCAATTAAATCTGATTTCTGGAAGTTCGGCAGGACAAAGTGATGCCTGCAGATTCACAAGTCTGGGCGGTACGGTTGGCCGTTCAAGTGAATGTGATTGGACGCTGCACGACTCTGACCGCTATATCTCGAACAAGCATATATTGATCACCTTTCAAAACAACCAGTTTGTATTAACCGACGTGAGTAGCAATGGGGTTTTCATCAATCAGTCAGCGGTACCTTTAGGCAAACCGAACACTCACGTTCTGCAAATTGACGATAAAATTAATTTAGGTAAATTTTGTTTAAGCGTTATCGAACTGGTCATCGACGACGAAATTTCAGTAACTCCTGCTTATGTATCTGATGTCCCGAGACAAGCATCAGAAAGTGGCGACCTTCTTGGTTTAGTCACAGGCAGCAACACTTCTGATAAATCGACGAGCGTGGGTGATAGTCCGATTGGAGGCTCCGATTCACCGTTGCCTGGTGACAATTTGGGACTATTCGACATATTATCGGGTGATACAAATACTCAAAGTGAACCTCAATTTGAGTATAAGGTAAGTCAAAAGCCAGCAATTTTTTTCCCAGAAACTTCGCCTACCCCAGTTTCTTCAGACGATGCGTCGCAAGGTCCTACTTCTAACGCTACACAAGGCAATAGTTTGGCGTTTGGGGATGCTAATAAAATTCCTGAAGATTGGGATATTAATGGACCTGCAGTTGATGATTTTGAGCCTGTGGGCGGGCTTAGTGATGACCCTGCAAATACCTTAGCAGACCTATCAAGCGATGAACAACGAAGCGCGTCGCGCTTTGCCGTGCAACCTTCTTTTCTAAACAGCAATAGCGATAAAGCCCGTAGCGAAGCGCTTACGCCGAATTCGGATGTAAACACAGCGCCACTTTCAGCACATGAGGAAGCATCTCCAATTGCGGCGTCGGTGCCTCTTGGGCAAGCGTCTTCACCTAGACCAACTCCAAGTGATGCAGGTGAAATAACTAACAGTCAAAATGCTGCACCCACGCTGAACATTGCGCCCACACAAACAGCTTCGCACAAGCCAAGCGCTGTGCCCGCGGCAGCAACAGTGCTCGATCCTAGCTCACAAGATGATTTTTTTAAACTGATTTACGAAAAGCTTGGTTTGCCGAAAGAGTATGTTGCTTCGGTCGATAAGACTCAATTCGCTGAGGATTTAGTGAATATTTTAATGACTTCTACCCAAGGCATCATGTCTTTGCTTGCAGGTCGCTCTGTATTTAAACAAGAATCTCGTTTATCGATGACGATGATTAAGCCTCAGTCTAATAATCCAATCAAATTTTCTCTCGATCCAAGCGATACCCTAGAAATGCTGTTAGTCAAAAAGAAGCCGGGGTATAAAACTGCACAAGACTCTTATGCAGAAGCGTTAAATGACATCCAGCTACACCAGATGGCATTTTTATCCGGTTTACAAGCTACTTTAAACGGCGTACTGGGCGAATTGAATCCGCAGGATATTGAAAAAATGGTAGATGAAAAAAGCTCACGTTTCATAGGTTTAAAGGCGAATAGTAAAAGGTGGGAAGCATTTAAAACTAAGCAAGACGATTTGAGTAAGCAAGTAAATGAAAATCTAAATGACATTCTTTCTAAGCATTTTTCTGATGCTTACGAGGCGCAAATCAATAGTATAAAAAGTAGCTGATAAAAGGACAGGTGATGAGAGATATAAAACAATTAGCACTAATCGGGATGCTCAGCATATTAATAGCAGCATGTGGCAGCACAGGCGAAAAGAAGGTCGACTTTACCTATTTGATTTCTGCTGCGGACAACATTAACCCCGACATAACAGGTCGCGCGACCTCGGTTGTAGTTAGGGTATATCAACTATCGAACAAGATTAATTTTGAAAATGCTTCTTATCAAGATTTATTTTTAGAGTCGGGCAATTCGTTGGGGACTGAGTTTATTGCGGTAAACGAATATTTAGTCGATCCTGGGACAAGCAAAGAGCTCGATGTAGAAATATCTGAGAATACGACTTATATAGGTGTAGTGGTAGGTTACCGCAGTGTTGATATGGTCACTTGGCGAACTATAAAAGCGGCGCCAGAACAAAGCTGGTTTAGTAGTGCAGGCTTTGAAGTCGTAATAGAGAAATTAAGCGTAAGGGTTGTCGAAATTTAATTTGTGAATCTCACATAAAAAAAGGAATATCTTGTATGGCATGGGAAAGACGTGTGGTTTGGTCAGAAGGGATGATGTTGCAACCTCATCATTTTCAACAACAAACCCGTTATCACGAATCACAACTTAGAAAAAGCATGTATCTTTGCCAGCCATATGCGTTTGGAATTTATGCACTTGATATTGATAAATCCCAGCTTAAGACAGGAAAACTGTGTTTAAATGGTGCGGAAGGTGTTTTATCTGACGGCAATATTTTTCATCTACCCGATGTTGATCAAGTTCCTGCGGCGCTCGATATAAACGAAGGTCTTCTCAATGAGACTATTTATTTAGCAGTGACTATAAGGCGCCACAGCAATACTGAAACGATTCGCGAAGGTCAAGTCAAAAGTCGCTATCAGTTAGCTGAACATAATGCTAGGGACGTATCGGGCATTTCATCAAGCGAGATGCCAATCGAGGTATCGGGACTCAATTTTTCGTTGCGCACGAGCAAAGACGATAACAATGAATTCAGCTGTATTGCTATTGCACAAATTGACGATATTAGTGTGAATGGTGTCGTGACATTAAAAGAAGACTTTGTTCCACCATTATTAAATGTAAAAGCTAACCCCTTTATTAGTGGTTTCATCAGCGAACTGGTTAAGCTTACTAAACACCGAATTCAGTCGCTTGCCTCTAGAGTTTCAATAGCAGGCAGTGCAACGGGTAGTGAGGTAGCTGAATATCTTATGTTGCAGGCGATGAATCGTAACTATCCAACTATTTTGCATTTAGAAAGAGCAGAGCATGTAACGCCCTTTGCTCTATATGAAAAATTGGTCACCTTAATAGGCGATATGAGCACCTTTATTCAAGCTGACAAAATGGTGCCTGAATTACCTCACTATGACCATCAAAAACCATCTGTTATGTTTACAACATTAATTGCTGAGCTACGACAGTTGTATAGTGTTGTGCTTGAACAAAACTCTATCAATATACCGCTTCAAGAGAAGAAATTTGGGATTAGAGTAGGGACTATTTCTGACAAAACATTGTTCACCAGTGCTTCATTCATATTGGCGGTTACCGCCGATATTTCATCTGACGATATCCGTAAATATTTCCCTCCACAGGTCAAAATTGGGGCAGTAGAGCAAATCAAAGAGCTCGTCAACGTGCAGCTTCCCGGTATACAGTTAACGCATTTAGCGGCCGCGCCAAGAGAGATGCCTCAGCAACGTAACCACGTATACTTTGAACTTGTCCAAAATGGCGAGTACTGGAAATCACTCACCGAATCGGGTGGTATTGCTTGTCATATTGGTACCAACTTCCCTAACTTATCTATGGAATTGTGGGCAATTAGGAGTCACTGAACATGAACGATGATGACGATCTATCGAAAACAATGGTGATCCCCAATCCCGGTGGCAGACGGAAAGCTGCCACAGAGGTAAGTCCATACAAAGCGCCGGAAACACCTTCCCCTGTCTCGCAAAATGTTTCCCAAAGCACACAAGCTAATATTGAGGTGCAGGGTGAGAACAAATTACTTACCTACGCTCGAGACATGCTAATACTTGCGGGTAACTTGAGAACCTTAGAGCCCAATAATAGCGTTGAACAAATGCGTCAAGATATAGAGAATCTTTTCAGCCAGTTCGATAGACAGTTGGCGCAAGATAACGTGGCCGAGGAAATTGCCCTTACAGCACGCTATATGCTTTGTTGTTTGACAGATGAACTAGTACTGACCACACCTTGGGGCTTAGAAAGTTCGTGGAGCCACCAAACATTACTCGGAAAATATCACAACGAAACGTCTGGTGGTGAGAAGTTCTTTCTAATTGTGAACAAGCTAATGGAGCAGCCCCAGCGAAACATTGATTTGATAGAACTTGCTTACGTGTGTTTATCATTAGGGTTTAGAGGAAAGTATCGCATAGTGCCTACTGGCGAGAACGATATTGCTCAGGTGAGTTATTTGCTATACCAGCCTATCATATTATATCGGCCGCAAAGCGGTGATCTTTCGCCGTCGTGGCAAGGTGCGTCAGACGACAGGCCGAGCTTTGAAAAAAGAGTATCACCCGCATTATTTTTCATTATTCTGGCTTTTATTTGCGTGGCGGCTTATATCGCGCTTTTATCTAATCTGCATGCAAAATCTTCACCTTTATATGAAAAAATTGAGTCGATTGGCTGGGACAACTTTGTTGCCCAAATAGCTGAAAACCCTTCACAACGAAATTTAGCTGGTATTGGGGCGACTATTAGTGCGAGTTTGGCTGAGTCAATTGCGAAGCAACAAGTAACGGTTGATGTGAAAGACGGCATGTTAATTGTGCGCTTAGTGAGTACTCAATTATTTCCACCTAGCAGTACGCGAGTCAGTACCCAAGAGCTACCCAATGTGAACACCTTAGTCAGCGCAATCGCGCCCTTTGCTGATGCTTTAGTTATTGTTGGGCATACCGACGCTACCGGTAGAGCAGACTCAAATTGGGTGATTTCTCGCAAACGTGCAGAGGCCGTTGAAGCATGGCTTAAAACAGCGAATACGTCGAATAACAGTCTCATTCAACAGACGATTACAAGAGGCGTTGCCGACACACAGCCTCTAGTAGATGAATCCGACAGCGATGCAGACCAAAGCTTAAACAGGCGCGTTGAGCTAATCTTAATGTTAAAGGACAATATGGCAGCATGAATAAAATTAAAGCCATCATCTCACACCGATTCTTTGTTCCGGGACTGTTCTTTTTTATAGCCTTTTTGCTAATATTCTTTGCGGGGCCTTACTTTTCTTTTGCTGGATACACGCCACTTGATACCTTCGTAAGCCAACTGCTTTTGTTTATAATTATTTTGGGTATATATTGCCTAGTGCTTTATATCAAATACTTAAAGCAGCGCAAAGCTCAGGACAAAATGGTCAATGAAATCACCGAAGACGACGGTGCGACAGATGCCATTGATGCAGAATCAAAAGCACTTAAAGACAAATTCAGATTGGCCTTTGAGACTCTTAAAAAAACCAAAGGCGGACCGCCCTCGTTAACTGAAATTCCGTGGTACATGATTATAGGTTCACCGGGCAGCGGTAAAACCACGTTATTGTCAAATTCAGGATTAAACTTCCCCTTATTCAACGAGTTTGAAAACAAA
>Ga0115567_10000803_pt1 | contig 31033 bp, 29 predicted proteins | sample COGITO_mtgs_1204_2_FD_88679 | JGI IMG/M metagenome (GOLD analysis project Ga0115567, IMG submission 88679) | Pelagic marine microbial communities from North Sea - COGITO_mtgs_120412 | ecosystem: Environmental > Aquatic > Marine > Epipelagic | place: Germany:Helgoland, sampling site Kabeltonne...
CCCGTGGCCCGTGTTGACCGTGTTGGCTAAGGGGGGGGGAAAATAGGAAAGGGGGGGGGGAGCCCCCGCCCGGGGGGGGAAAATTGGGGGCCGGGCGCAAGCCCCCCCCCCCCCCCCAAGCAGATTTCCGGTTGTACTGGCGTCTGGTGCTCAAAAGAAGGTTTTCTAATTGAACTCGGCCGATCTCTCTGTTCGTGCAATTTGAGCAGGTTACTCTTTGGGCAACCCATCAGGATCAAGTATTCGAATGCCGACTGGCTACGGCAGCCAACTTTCGGAGGCGAAACCGGGGATCTGCACCAAACTATATGCTCTCGAGCTGATCTGGCCAGAATCGATTGTTCAGCTTCTGGCAGAAAGGTAAAACACAAACAACCCAATGAATGGATTGGTTGTTTCGCGAAACAACCAAATGCCATCTACCTTCCTCACTCGTACAGTCAGAGCTTGACTGTGTGGGACAGGCTGAGCGAACAGTCGGCGTATCCCCGCTTCCAAAGAACGTCACTGCCGCCATTCTTCGCGAGGCACTGTCCTGCCCGACCGTACCGCCCGCCTTGGAAAGTACCATGGAATCTGATCAGAAGATGGTTGTGGTCGTTTGCAGGCTTGGGGTGACTGCGGTAACGTCGAGGAGGTGAGTCTCACGACACTCATACCTGCTGAAACGGCGTTGCAAAGAGTGTGTGCGTTCCGGAAGGACGCACTGAACACCCGTTGCATGCTGGTTGGAGCTTGTGGTGTCTCAGGGCTCGATAAACAGGTTCATTGGTCGCGAGTAAAAAGGCGAGATCGGCCTCGCAAGATCCAAAAAGAAGCAGGAAACGAAAATCCGCCACGTTCCTTTACAGGGACCGCTTACCTGAAGTTTGCCGACGCGGACGCCCGCGCAGCTGCGCTGACATCGGGACCTCGCCTCTTAGAGGGAATGCTTGTCCAGGTTTCTGCGCCTGTGCTATCCTAAGCGCGGACCCCAACACAGCCGCGGCAACACTCACTCTGGTCTTGGGCCATTTGTTCCTAGGTCTCACCCGCGCGCGACCCGGAACAAGATTGCATGAAAAAGAAGGCACCAAAAAGGCCCCGACATGGTATTTCAGTGTCCGTTTTTATTTTCCTTGCCTATTTGCGTCCTATCTCAAAGATTTGACGGTCGCAGCTTGGGCACCCGGACCTGAACTTCCTTTCCAAAAGCTGAACCTGAATTCCGCAGCGACGAAAGTTCCGCACTGGCATCCTGCTTCCTCGTACGTGTGGCGAAAGAAACAACGGTCTATCAGCGGTTCGGCAGTACAGACAGCTGCACCATCGCACAAGACACATCACCATGCGTCTGTCTCGGTGGTCTCGGGGCAGCCTAGCGCCAGGCAGACTAAGGCGCCGGAAGTGGCGGACAGCCCACGTGTGCCATCGGGGCTGTCGAGCAGGAGGCCCATTCCCGTGTCAGAAGGGGATACGACTGGTCACGCGGCCCATGAGTCTGCCATGGGTTCTCGTCGGATAGTCGCGGGCAGACGAGCGAGTTTTGGCTCGAAGGCCCACCAAGAGGCTGCTCCCTCCACCACACGGACCCGACAGGGCGGCATCGGACGCGACACAACCAGCGTGCAACGCGAGGCGCACAGCACGCTGATCAGCACTCAACATGGTCTTAAAAAGACAACAGCCAGAGGGGGGAAATTCCGCGCGGTACGTCATGGCCTAGGCTGGGGCAAGTGACGGCGAACAACTGGCGCGTGTCACGCAGAAGCATCGTTTCGACGAGGCGTGCAAATGTTACGGATTTTCGAGAGATGATCCTGCAAGCGACATGCGCGCGATGACGGTGACTTCGTCCTTGAAGGCCCCCAGCTCGCAGACATTCGCAACCTGTAGGCGCCCAGGTGAGGCTCACGCTCGCCAAACACCGCGAAACACGGCAAGGCGGCAAATGACCAGTGGCGCATGGGGTCAGTAGAAGGCGAAGATGGTCGGCGTTGAATGCACCAGCAGTAAATTGATGGTGGTGTGGGGAAAGCCAGTAGGGCGCGACCTCTTGCACAGAGATCCCCAGCTTGACGGCGATGGAGTCATAGCACTGCCGCCCGTTGCATTCCGCAAGAACCTTGAGATCCGCCTCGCGCCCACCACTTACGCGTGATACACCGCCTGCACCCCCAGACTCACGGTAGGCCCACAGAGGGTAGTGGTGCAGCCGTCTGAGGTATCGGTAGACACGAGCGAACGTCACCAGCCGCACGACATCAATGTTGTCTTGCTCACCGAGACCAACCTCGGCGCACACCTCTGCAAGTCGCTTGCCGTGCTCCATACTGCACAGCACGCGATATGCTTGATTGAAGTCTGGGCGCGGGGCTGAGGGCGATCCACGGCAGAAGTCGAGACACTTATCCCGCGAGGCCTGGTCCGCAGGAAGGTCGCGCAGCAGAGAGGTGGGCAGGTACACGTTGACCATCGTGATCGCGTCTATCGTCAGCACCACACCGTCGTACATCAGCGCTCGTATCTTTTCGACTGCGAGCGGCAAAGGAATCGAAAGCTGTGCTGCGATGCCCGCGATTGTGCGTCGGCCGTCCAGCTGCGCAAGCAGCTTGGGCAGAAGCTCTCCTCCTTCGCAATCGGATCCCGCCGCAGGTCCGTGTTCTAGTGCCTGTCGTGCCACAATGACAGGCACTTCGTGTGGAAGTACCTCTGCAGGTGAGGCTCTTGGAAAAACCTCCTGCAAAAAGAGTGGCTGGCTAGACGGCTTGAGGTTCGGCAGACCGTAGAAGCCGGTCGGTGGCATGACTAGCTGCCCACGATGGTTGATGTCGGTAAGCACCCCCTCGATTACACGTGCTACGCTCTCTCTTGTCGAAGGATCTGTCAAGAAATTACGCATCGTCTCCAGATGGCGCAGTTCCTGATTGAGCTGCTGCACAAGCGGTCGGTAAGCCGAGACAGCCTCGTTGGAGCTCTGATCGTCAAAGACGAAGCACACATTGAACATGAACTGATTACGAGCATATTTGTCGTCTCGGATATGCTGGGGAAATCCCATAAAGCGCAGTCCGAACGCAGATACGGCAATTGAGTGGCCACACAGCTCGCTGGAAGCGATGAGATGGTCTGAGAGACAGTCTAGTACCTCATTGGATACAAAGTTAGCGGGTGACTGAAAGACAGGACGAGGCCCGAGGTGTGGATCAAACTCGCAGTACAATATCCCCCGCAATAGCTGCGTGCTGTGTCTCACGGGGTTGTACAGCGAGATCTCAGTCATCACGCGTCCCCTATGCACTCGCTCGTTGCAACCACGGCGAAAGTCGCAGCGCACCTCCAGGCTCCTCACAAAACCAGACCTTCGATCGGCATGTGCGGGACCTTCGCTCTTATTCCAAAATTCCGAGAATGTCCACGCCCACGGTTGGGTGGCTCCTACACAGATCAGCCCGGAAGCCCACTGTGGGCTTCCGAAGGGGAGGCGCTCTGTGAATTTATAAAGTGGCTCTGAATTCAGAGTGCAAGTCAAAAGGGAGCGTCTGCCCTTGTCACGTGCGGACTGCTCACTTCATCGTTGCTTTGCAATGTCTATCCTCGCTGATATCTCCGCGGTACAGCCCCTGCTCAATGACTTTGGACACTCACTTCCCTGGATGTCCACGTCGCCCGATTAGTGGAGATCCCTGACGGCCGACGTCGGCCATTTAGTGAAGGGGGGTTGGCGGGGGGGTGACAGGATGATTCCGCGGGAAATCGCATCGACCTTTTTGAGGAGTATGGAACCGTGCCTGCTGTTCTTGTTGTGAATATTGCGTCTCAATGAGGCGTAACATCGTCCAACTACAGCTGGCTTGTTGAGCTGACCGGCAAGGTCGGTACCGACAAGTTGGTTGTTTTGGCATTTCCTTGCAATCAATTCGGCGGCCAGGAGCCAGGAACTGACGCTGAGATCAGTTCATTTATTCGTAAGAAGGGCGGGTCCTTTCCGGTCATGTCCAAGGTCGAGGTCAATGGGCCAAATGCGCACCCGTTATTCCAGAAGCTGAAGCAGATCGATGGAGGAGGGGATATCAAATGGAACTTCAGTAAGAACCTTCCTCTGTTGGAACCGATTGGGCGTTTGCCAACGCTTGTGTGCCATCGCCTCCGATCTCTGTCGTGTGCTGACGCTTCACTCCACAAATCAGACAAGTTTCTTATTTCCGGCGGAACGAGTGTGCGGCGATTTGGGCATCGCGAGCCTCTTGCCCAAGTCGAGAGCAGCATCCTCGAGGCAATCTGACAGATGAATTACCTACGCCATTCCTTGAGCCCAACGGCACCATAACAATGACAGTGCTGCTACGAAAGCTGCAGGCAGTAGCAGTCTGGAGGGCCTACAGTGGTTTCCCCCTCTTTGCAAGGGAGGGTCGGACACCCGGCCAGACGCCAAGCTCGTTCAAGAGATAGTGTGGATACGCGTTTGAGCACAGAATCAGTAAAGGATTCTCTGGGCACGCGGCTCATTTATTCACATGCGCGGCAGCGAGCACGTCCGTACACGCGTCACATTGATCCTGGGCCGCAGTCAGCAACTCTTGCTCGAGACGAAACATGCGGGCTCAGTAGCGCCAGCGCGCCCCGGGGCGACGGCAACCAATCAAAGCGCCGGCCGCTTACTTTTTCTTGCTCTTGGCGGAGGCGGCCTTCTTTGCGTAGCCCTTAACAGTGGCCTCGGCGGCCTTGGCGGCAGGCTCGGCCTTGATGCGGTCGCGCACAAGCTGAACGCACGCGTCCACCGCTTTGGTCACCGGCGGTTTGAGATCGCCCGGGTGCAACGCTTCTGACTCAAAGTCGCTGCGCATGTCGTCGAGTGATGCGTACTGCTTATTGCCGCCGTTCTCTTCTTTTCGTGTGACCAACAATGTCTGACCAGTGCGGAAGAGCACTGCGTCCGCCAGAGCGATAGGCGGACAATGCACCACGTTTCCCGGCTCACAGAAAGCACGCTTCATTTTACGAGAGACGTCCATGTTGCTGTCGAGAACGAAAATTTGGTCATCGACATTTGCAGGGCCTTCGAGCATGTGCGGAGGCTTCAACATCGAGTCGATCGCAGCGCATGACACAATATTCGGTGCCGCGATCTCTTCCACGCCCATTTCCACAAAATAATCAGCAGCAAGCATGTGTGCCGCCTTGTCTACTTCCGTGCATGCGATCGTCTTGGGCGCCAGCGCCAGCACGTCGCCCACGTGCATGAGAGTGGACACCACCTGTCCTGCATACTCGTTTGACTCGTCCACGTCCCGTATTCTCTGCAGCTGAAAGTGCCTTCCAACATTGATCACTGAGATCCAGTACTGAGAGGGGTCCTTCAGAATTGCCTCGCTCTGCACTACAACCTTGACGCGAGCCATACACGCAGGGTTGACGGCCGTTAAACACTCCACCAGCAGTGTGTGGCAGGCCGTGATGACCTTTTGATCGCCACCACAACAGTTATTTGCAAGGCACGACCAGTCTGCACAGTACAGCACCGGAAGATGGTCCGCAGGCGCCGCCTCGAGGTTTTTGAGGGTCGTGAGCAGCTGGCCTAACGTAAGCTCTGGCGAAGCGAGGGGTGCGAAGACCGCATGAACGGGCTGGGTACTCTCCAATGCAACGAGGCGCTTCAGACCTTTAGGTGGAACCAATGTCTCCTTCTTCCACGCCATTACCTGCGCGAGGATTGCCTTGGCATCGGCGTCCTCAGTGAAATGTTTCCGCACGGGGTCCAGCAGCGTGTTGACTGCTGCTATGAGTCCTTCCTTCAGAGACGCCTCGCTGAGCTTCCCTCCTGTGAAAGCCGTGCGAACGTCTGCATAATTGGTAAAGGTTGTTCCTCCTGCTGAGAATGTGGCGCTTGGAACTGAGAAAATGATATGCTGCACGTAGTCGAGGCAGGGGTTCTTGAGCACATCCTCATCCAGGTGCATGGACTCCAAACCCGCATCGATCTCCCCCTCCTCTGACGCCTTGGCGGGTGCATCTTCTGGCGTTGTAGGACAATATGCGTTCATGATCTTACGCGTCACATCCTGCGTGGGTTGTGTCAGTGGCCAGGAAACATGCTCTTTGGTATTTTGTGCAAGGGTAGATGACCTCGACTGTGTCCTCCATGAAAATAGCTGAATCCGGGTCAGACTTCGACATCTTCTCTTGTCCCTTTTTGAGGCCATAGAGCATGTGGTGCGACAGAATGATGGGCTTATTCTTGATGCCTGCGCTGTCGCAGTACTCGCGAGCAAGCATGTTGACCTTGCGCTGGTCCACGCCAAGTTGGCAAATGTCGGCTTTGAGGAAGAAGATGTCAGTGCACTGCATCAGCGGATACAAGATCTGTGCTGCAGTGAGCTTATTTTCAAGACGACCCATAATCTGGCAGCATTTTTTGACGCGCGCAATCGTCGTGCGCCGCGCAATGTCGAGCGCCTGCGTCCAGTAAGGCACTGCGTTGTTAATGATGTCCTCCGAAGACTCAATGAACTTAACTTGACTCATATCCATCCCTGTCGCCTTCCACACCTGTCACAATTGAAACCGCGTTTGAACACTCTGTCACCCCGTCTGCAACATTTCTCTTTCCAGCAAATGTAGATGAACAAGGAAAACGTTGAATGGTGTGACAAACCTCAACCAGGTACTTGCCCACTGTCTTGATCTTCTCGAGGTCACCTCCCATCTTGTCGTTCATCAGCGCAAACCAGTCGGCAACCCAAAACACAAACGTGCCTCCGGCCCTAGTGCACTTGTTGACATTCATGGCCTTGAAAACGCCCTGCGCTATATGCATGCGCCCCGAAGGCTCGAATCCATCGTAGAGAATGAATGAGTCTGGCTTGCGTGAGAGCAACATTGCGAGCTCTCCGTCTGCCACACACTCTTCTCCGACAGACAGCACCAGGGTGTACTTCTCTTTGGTGGCAGGGTCCTCCAATGCGTTCATCGGATCATCCGCCTTGGTTTTGAGTTCCTTCACGGGGCTCGCGTGTCCAGCGTTAGCCTCGCGCCCGCGCCCCAGCTCAAGAAGACAAGTCACTGCTTTCCAGAATGCATACCCGAACTGAAATACACGTCTTTACGCATGCTTGAAATGGAAATGGTGCGAACCTTGAGTTTTGAAACCTCGCGGTCGAGATCTTCCTTGCAATGCGCCGTCGGATCGGCCTTCATGGCCTGCGCGATGGCGGTCAGGATACAGGCCCACAGTGTCCAGATTGAAACAAGAACATAGAATGCCAGCTGAGAAGAGCAAATTTGGCTTGTAACCTCCTTCATCTTGCGGACCACTTCGCCCTGAGCCTCCGCGGCTTGCTGATGAGCGCTCATCACAAACGTGGTTTCCGTGCGGAGTCACTCACAAATTTTGCAATATTTCCGGTCCCGAACCACTTCTCATTCTCCTTCTCCAAAAGTTGTTCAAGCTTTCGAGCTTTACAAAACCATGGCTACTGTACGCGGCGGGGTTCTTGCTGTCCTAGCCACATCCCTCATTGCAGCCAGAGGAAGCGACATCGTTCTGGATGGCGATGTAGCTGCGACTAGAGCGTTCAGCGCTCTTGCGGGATTTCGGTCGCTTTCGACGATCCAACCAGAGAAGCTTACGGAACGCACATATGTCGGATCGCACACGCGTGTGCAAAACGAGTTGCAACCGAAACGATCGCCGTTGCTTCTTGCGGGCAGCTCAATGCAGCTGCGGGGTGGAGGGCAGAGAGGGAAACCTGGAGCGGCGGCACCATCCGGGGTGAATGGGGTAGCGCAAAGCTCGTCGACAGGCAGCAACGTGCTGGACCAGGAAAAGCTTGAAGGGTATTGGAATAAGACATGTGCCGACACGCTTGCGCAGCTTGGTGACACCCCAGAGAAGATCGTAGCAATGCGTGAGAGCATGCTAGTTGAGCTTGCGGAGCGGTTCCATGATGAGGGCATAGATTGGGAAGCTTTTCGCCAAAGATCGAAGGAACGGTGGACTACCTTCTTCTCTGCGTACATGATGCTGGTACACCCAGACGTGTCGATCCTGGCGTTCAATTCCACGCATCAATCGGAATTCACGCAGGCAATGTATCCTTTCTTTCCCCGTGACAACGAGCTGAAGGAGGCTTTTGTGGACTACATCGGCACTGCTGGGAGTGTTACGGAGCCGGATGTCAAGACCCTTGAGATGTTTTCTGCAATCTTTGCTGCCTCACTGCAGCGTGACACGGTTCTACTCTCTGCTGCGGATCATAACGCGACTCAGCGCCCATCGGGTACGACGCTCTCAGAGGAGGAAGTTTCGCTGCAGCGAGGCATGGTCGCGCGCCTTCGAGTTCCACGCGATTTGCAGAGTGCGTTTGACGTGGCGCGCAACGGCACCTGCATCGAACTTCGCCCAGGATGTTTTTGCCGCGAGATAGACCGCGAGCCTTGGACTGTTCCGTCAGCGCACGCGCTCAAGATTTTGGGAGGTGCTGCTGGACCAGGAGAGTGTGCACCGCGGGTGTGGGGCACCTGGATGCTCGTGCCTACAAGCAATGGCAGGGTCGAGGGGCTTGAGTTGTCTGTAGACACGCCCGATGCGGATGAGCGCGGCACGAATGCGTCACTCGCAGGTGCGCTGCTTGACATCGCAGGCGATTGGACCTTCGCGCGATGTGCTGTGCAGCCCCGCCACCTGCCCTGTCGCCTTTGCCATTGCCATTATGCACAGAACTGTGTTTGCCCACCGATATGCGACGTTTCGCGCCCACACTTCGCTCAATGCGGTCTTGACCTGCTTTCGCCGCAGGCACGAGCAAGCGTCATGGCAGCCGTAAGCGTGTGGCCAGGTGGCAAGGCTGTGGTGGAGCAGTGCAGCATCGGTGGCATTGGGGAACTCGCAGGAACAGATTTTGCTGTGAGGCGTGCCAAAGCTCTTCACGAAGAGGCGGTGCTAGAGCGCAGGCTCCTCGAAGGCCTTGCTGCCAGCGCCGAATTCGACTCTTGGTTTGAGCGGGCACGCGACGACCCTGCAATGATTGCGCGTTGCATGGATCCAGAGGTAGAACCAGCGACCCTCCTGCGCGATCAGGAGGCGCTGCTTGACCGTGCAAGCGCCGCTATCACGGATGTTCAGTGCGCATACGAGGCCAAGGGGCTCCATCTTGATCCCGGCGACCCAGAGGAGGCGGTGGTGGCCGCGACAGAGAGAGGTGAGCGGGAGCACGACTCGGTGTGGGCCGATCGTGTCTCTCGGTGTCGCAATTGCATTGAGGTGAGCATCTCGCCCGCAATGCGTTGGGGCAACTTATGCACTGGAGACTTTGGCTAAGCGCCCATGCACACGTGCTGCACATGAATGTTCACGACGGAAGGATCTGCTCTCCAGACCCCCTTTCGGGCCGATAGTCTCAATGTTTCAATCCTTGGTGCAGGTGCTTCCGACTGCAAGTGTCATGGTGGCCAACTCGACGCTTTCGCTGGCCGATCCTGTGGAGGGCGCAGGTCTCTCTGTATGGTCGCAAGGCCATGCCGTTGCTGCACACTGCACCCTCTCCCACTTGGCGTTTGCTGTCGGGTTGTCTGGTGATGCAGCGACCGTGCTCGAGAAGTGCTTTGTGTCGGACATGGAGTCCGCCGTCTTTCGTGCCGAGTTGGATACCGAGCGAGCAGCACTTTCAGTCGCCGACTCTACACTCGGTTTAGAGCCCTGTTCCAAACCCGTGATCCGGTTTGTCTTTTTTCGAGCATCAGGTGAGCCAGTGCCCCGCCGGCCTTTCACGCCCTGCCCTGGCCGCCGAATGCAGGCATCCCGTCCGGTGGAAGTTTGTGGGTAGGCCCTACGCGTCCTGGAGAATTACACATGGTGGGCAACAAAGAAGTACAGGCCAGCGACACGCTGGCACTTCCCACCGATCTGGAAGATGACTGGGATGCATGGAAAGAGAAGATGCGCGCAGCTGAGGACGAAAACAAACGCAGGCTGGAGGAAAAGTTGCAGGAAATCGACGTGAGCGTGCAGATCCAGCCGCCAAGCGCGGCTCCGGGTCGCCAGATCCTCTTCGCTTCAGATGAGCATGCTGCACCCGGATAAGATTTGATCGTGCTTGCTCAATGAAGTGGTATGGACACTAGCCTCGTTCGCACCGTGAAGCTGTCTAAGGCAGCCCATGCAGCCCCGGCAGTGAGACAGGTTGCGCGTTGGGGTGTCTTGCACGTTCGCTCTGCGCAAAGCCTTGAAGGTGACGGCGCGATGAACGCGCTCTTTGACCTCTACTCCCAGAAATTCATTCCTGTCCGCAAGAGGCGCTTCGTTTGCCCTGTCTCCCACCTTTTTCCATTGGCCTGGAACGGTTCGCCTTTACTCCCCCTGACGCTTTTCTGTCTTCTTTTCCCTTGTCTTTCAAATTTTGCACTTTAGTGTTTGACTGGGCAACCGCCCCCGCTGCGAAATCCTTCGCGATCATCGGAAATTGCTGCTTCAGTTTTGTTGCGATTTCTTCACCCTACTCCACGGCACAAGGTGTCAGCGAATCCAATCCCGAAGCAGCTGTGAAACGAAATTGGGGATACAGCCCAGCATCACCGGCTGTGCTCTGGCAGGGCGGCGCACTTGTGACTTTGCGGCGCGAAAGGGGTCAATTTTAAGGCCCTTGATGCAGTCAATGCCATTCTGAACGCGTGTTGAAGGAATCGGAAGATGGGTTTTGGGTTCCTCGTAGTGGAGAGAGATGTAGTTGATGATCTGTGCGGCACAGGACCCCGCTCAGAGGTTGTCGTTCAATGATGATACGTGTGGTTCGGGCTAATCGTTTGGTTTGGGCCCTCGGAAGGACCTCAGCCTTTTTAATCTCAATCTGGGCGGCGCGTTCCTTCGCCGTCATCTGGAACTCCCCCTTTGCAAGAATTTCATCTGTAACAACCTCAAGACTGCAAGGTGTCGACAGTGCGGCGTCAAACAGAGTGCATCTGGGATGCATCTTCAGAGTAGTGCCCGTTGACAAGGAGGCAAATAAGGCTGGGGAGCGCACTCGTGGGTGCCGAACGCAGCCTGGATGCGCTCTTGAGGAGCGTGTTCGCCTTTTTTCCAGTCAAGTGATGGCGCATCGGATACGAGCAGGTCACGTTTGGTACACTTACCATCTTTGAAAGCCTCCACTTTTTCGGGGCGGCACGCCAGCTCCCAAAGGCAGCCTCCTTTCTTGAATTTGCAGAGAATCGGCTCGGTTCCACTTTTCCCCTGCTTGCGGGGCAGATCGCCCTTGGCCTTTCCCGCTCCGCGTAGTCGCAGAAGCAATGGCGTGCGCATATTTTGAGAGCATACCAGTCCATCAACGCAGTGCAATACAATGGCCAGGAGGGCAAGCACAAGTCGGTGCAGTCGCATTTCTGAGAACTGCACTGTTGAATAGTCAGCGGGAATTCGCTGCGGTTCGTTCGCGGCGGCGAAGCGCTAAGAAGCAGGACGGTCGTAATTTATGAGAAACTAAATTGATATTGGAGTTTTGCATTTTAATTGACACAGCGAGATCCGAGCTCTGAGCTCGGGTCCACATGCAGACCAGAACTCGGGTACCTCATCAGATGCAATTCTTGGCGGTGTTGATCGTACTCGAGCTTCTCTTCCCCACATGCGGACTCTTGAAGGCGACAGACAACTTGTCTTCATTCAAGAATGTGGTCCGCAAGGAAAGGGTGGATCAGCGTCTTGCGCTGAGGGGGGGAATCGGATCCGGGCCAGATAGTGTAAATCATCAGCAGTGCACTGGCACAAACGCGCAGGGCACACCTCAACGATCGTCTGTTGAAGATTTGATGACAAAAATGGACTACCTCCGGTAGGTCATAAAGCTGGACTGGGCCCTGCACAGCACAGGCAGCGCACCTGTTTCGATCAAGGGCGTATGTGCCGACCATGAGTACCAGCTGATCTGTTGTGTGCTACGGCCTGCAGGTCCTGCGACTTCACACCACAGCTTCTTGACGGCCTTGACTTTGTGAGCTGCCGTCCCTCCCGCCCTGCCTCCCAGTGTTCCCAAATGTGCCAAGCACCGCAGCGTCACCATGGCGCGCGTGTCCGTGGTGAGGGGGTATACTGACCAGCGCGTTTGACTTGACGCATCCACGAACCTAACCCTTAGCCTTCCCCGTGCATAACCTTGGATCGCGAAATGACGCGTCTGGTCCATCCTACTGCAGGAAAGCAGGCGGAAGTCGTTCTTCACTGCCGGGAAATACTGCGGGGACTGCGAGGGTGGGAACAACGGCATCGAAGCTGACCGACACGTGCCCGTACCCGGGACTGACGGGTCAACTCTTGTGGAGGCGCTTTCCCGGGCACGAAGCGGCGACACAATGCTTCTCACTTCAGAGGTGCATCATGTGGCAGGGGGGATTCTTGTCCCGCCGACCATGGAGCTTCGCGTTGCGTCTGGCTTTGGTACAGCCGCCGGTGAAGCGGTGCTGCCAAAGAGAGTATCTGCGCGGGTGGAGACGCAAGGGTCTTGGCTGCTTTCTGAAGGTTCGCGTGGCTCCTTTTCTGGGTGCTCCATTCGGCTGCGGACCGACGAATGCTCGGAGCCAGCAATTGAGTTGCTTGGTGGTACATGGGCTTTTGACTGGTGCACTATTCAGGCGTATGCAAACTCATCTAATGTGACAATTGTGGGCGGTACGGCCATCGTAGCGCGCGGGCTAAGCGAGCTACGTGTGGTGGAGTGCACCGTCGGCGGTCGAGGCCACGGGAGGTGGTGCGCTGACGCTTTGGTTGCCCATGAGTCGGCGGAGCTTCAGATGGAACGCACCTGTCTTGAGTTTGCTCGCATAGTGGGACTTCGTTGCTTGGGAGAAGCATCTGTCCTAGTGCACGAGGGTGTGATTTCCGACTGTGGTCGGGGTGTAAGCGTTGGTGGGGAGGCGTCAGTCACGGTAAACCCTCTTCCTAAACGAACGGATCTTTTGTGGCGCGTACAGGTGCTGAAAAATTGGCGGTTGAAATAGGTGACGGGGACTAGTTTTTTCCGGTTAGAGTTTGGTGTGTTTGCTGGTGGGGCACCGCCTGTGAAGGCCTCGCTCACCGTTGAGAGTTGCGCCCTTGCGCCGGAAGAAGAGCTCTGGTGCTTTGGCGAGCCCATGGAATTCGCCAACGTTACGAAAGTGATGGTAGTCGCATACCTCCCATCCAGACAGATAAGGCGGGGTGAACAATAGTTCTTGAAGAGTGGCAGGTGCCCGGCAGGCTTGTTTGCCACCAAACATGTTACTTTGTCAAGCACAAATAAGTGGAAGAGCTCGGCAGGTCGTGCCTGCACCCGACTCGGACGGGAGCAGCGACGCCTCGCTGTGGGACAGCTCGCACCCAGAGCATTTGGTGGCGGTGCAGCGTCTTTTTGATCAGGTTGGACTGGAGGAAAGGGAGTCAGGCAGAGAACCAAGAGTCGATGTGGAGGCTCTTGAGGTTCTTTTTCTGTCCATCTATAGTCCTGAATTTAGTTTGGGCTGCACTTATTGTCTCTGCTGCTGAGATCTGACTGTGAATGTTTCAACCACAGGAACTTGAGCGCAAGAACCAAGCGATCGAGGCAGAGCTCCGATTGGGGAATAGTGGAGATTCGGACTAGACGGCGCCGGACTGTCAGAGGGTGTGACCGGCTAGCCCCGGCCTACTGGTCGTCTCAGACCGCGCTAAAGTGTGGTGTAAAAGCAATACCAAGTTTTCTCCCCGTGCGGTATGCATGCGCGTCGCAGACTAGTGCACACTGCACCGTACTCTTTGCGTCCTCAACATCTATGCCACGCTGCCCCTGCCAAGGTCTTGTGTATCTGTCTACTTACAGAACAGATACTTTAAATGGCTCAGTTGGCCGTGCGCGTGAGGGCGCTTCCTCGCAGCCCTCAAGAGCATCTCGAATTCCGCGTGCCAGTTGATCAGCGTAGTATTCGGTGGTGTAGATGGGCCCGTCGAGAAATTCGCGAAGAAGATTGTTGTCCGCTTCAAGCTCGATCGCCTCAGATGGCACCCCACACGCCCGAGCCTCCAAGAGCACTCGCTCGCCCCCACCCAATTCCGTAGCCCCCATGTATACACGTCGAGACTGAGCATCCATCAGCACGCGTGAATGATATACATGGAATAGGAAGGGGCAGAGAATACGGGGTGCGGGTTATTCAAGCTCGCATGGATCGCGCTACCAAGACTGGGCGAGGGTAGGAGAGTTACCGCGCGGTAGACATCACACATGCGTGAAGGGGAAACATGCTGCCAGACAGCAATGCCTGCTGAGAAAAGCGTTGACACGATCGACGAAGATGCCTCCGAGCGCCACCCGTACCTGCAGGAGCCGCTCCATTAGTGCTGACTTCTCGCATCTTTCCCTGAAACATCACATGCATCAACACGCAGAGAAAGTCCGGATGTCACCCCACTACAAGCTTTGCACTGCCGTGCTTTGCAGTGAGGTTTTCATGACGCTTCCAAGGTGCAAGCATCCCAACAGAAACGTAGTCGAACAGCTTGGGCGAGTCGGCCCACGGAATTCCTGAGGTGGTGTTAAATGTAGCCGGGGTGTCGACACCGAACGCGTGAACCGCATGAGGATGGTGAGCAAAAACGGGAGCTAGCCATTGCTTGTCGTAGAAAACAACGTCGTATGCAAGTGCGATGCTTACACCCGTCTCCTCGTCGTCGGGAGGTGGCGACGAGCACGCCGGAAAGATACCTGTCCGGATACCTGGTGTCTTGCGCCGTATAATCTTGGAGCGCATCAGTTTGTCGGCTGGAGTATGCCAGCAACCTTTGCTGAGAATAAAGGCAAATGCATTTGAAGCCACGGCTGCTTCGAGCCGCTCCGGGATTCCTTCATCTGCCAGATTGTAATGCACCAAGTCGAATCGGTGCACGTTTTGCAGCCGTCGAATCGCACCACGGAAGCCAGGGTCATGCCAAAACGGAATTCGGTAGAGGTCATCTCCGTCTGGCTGAGCCGTGGAGTCAGGCACCGACCAGAAGACGAACGCCGCGGGAACGCGCTCCGGCTGCTGTGTTTCCCCACCGGCACTGATGCCCATAGCCAGCACAACGAGCACGGCAAGCCCACGTGAGTTGAAACGAATCGACATCTCATCAATGATGGGGGCCTTGCGATTAGTATTGGCCTCCGAGTCAGTGCGACCGGGCTGGTCGCCTGGCTTGGCTACCAACGGTGAGTGACTTTACGTTGACTTGAAAAACCGCATTTTCGAGATGTATAAACCGTTCCACACCAGTTTGGAGGCCGTTCGGTTTCTCCCAGATCTCTTACAGACAAGCGCGATGCTGCGGAGAGTCCTCCCCCTTCTTCTCGTGGGCGCTTGCAGCCCCTTCGCGACAGCCTTCGCCCCGGCTGGTGTCACGCTGGTCTCGTCCCACCTGAGTGTCTTGCGTCAAACAGCATCATAATTTAGACCAATCTCAAAATGTGCGCTCACTGAAAGCAGCCGACATGGACCAGCAGGGCGAACCGGGCCACATTGCCTTGTCCCGCAATTTGTGAGCTGTCCTTAACAGGACTATCTAAGAGCTGCTGTTGGGCAATCCGCTGAAAGTTGACGACATGCGCCATCTTGAATTGCAGGTGCTGCGCAACTCGAAGCCGATTTCAAGCCGGGCCGCACCCTCCGGTGTTGCTGCGCTGCGCCTCAGCGACGAACAACAGGAAGGGTCGCAGTACGTCAAACTAGAAAAGACCCAAACCTCATGGACAGGTTGGGGCAATAGCGGAAACGAGAAAAAAGTGACCGAGGTCAGTGCGCTCCGCTTCAACCCATTTCCCTGGGCAATGCACGACCAGTGGTTGGACCAGTTTCTCGAAAGAAGAATATTCACCATTTTCGTCAGGGTTGTTGGTGACCGCTCCTGATGGATTCTTTGCGGTGTTGGTTCAGATAAAGGTGGACCCGAGCAACCCCAACAAGGCGATCAAGGCAGCTCTTCTCGCTGCACGCGAATCTGAGGAGATCGCCAAATATCTGGGTAAGTACACGTCAACCCCACTGCGAGAAGTGGTGTGAGTATTCTGTCTCAGGTCTTGCATGAGACAGAATACTCACACCCTGCACAGGTGGTACGGAGAGCAAGACCCGGGCCGGTATCACTGGTGACGTGGAATTCGTCAGCTTTCAAAAGGGCGGCCTCGTGCTTCGCCTCACTGGTCCTTGCTCGCCCGATGCCTATGCTCAGTGTATCCTTGCCAATTTGTGAAAGATGCGTGTGCGCATACCATCATCCCGGTGATCAATTTCCGACTGAGTGTTACGGTGTGGGCAGGAAACTTCTGGCACAACCGGCAAATGGTTTTTGACGACGTGGGCAAGTATATGCAGAAGTGTTGCCCGGGATTGATAACCGATATCAAAATTGAGGATGAGGCCCAGTTGAACGGCTTCGCTGAGACCTCTAATGCCTTCAAGGAGAGAGAGCAGGTGTGCACACTGAAGTCCAGACTAGCTACTTTTTTCTCGTGACCGAATTGTCACATGAGGCCTTCCACTTGACCCAAGGTCAAGTGGTCCCCAGCCGAGCCACTGACAGCGGGTACATTGGCTCAATGTGAAATTAGATCACAGAGGAGGAGCTGCGCAAGGGAGAGGCAAAAGGCACAAATATCTATGGTGAAAAGCTGGAGGGTCCTGCTGCAGAATTTCGCCGCAAAAAGCTTGAGGCTGACGCCAAGGTGTGCTCCCACACATTCTCCATAAGTGCATACCATTATGGTGATAGCGCTGAAAGTGTTTTTGGTGCAGTATGCTGAAGAAATGGCACGGAGGAAGGACCTTGATCAGAAGTCACAGGGTGAGCAAATCGCGGCCATCATGGCCGAGAAGGGCCTGGGTGGTATGTTCTCGAGTGGCGAGACTTCAAGGTCAGAACTCCGGCCCGAAGATATTCTCGAGTCCATGATGTGAGGCAGAGGGGTGGGACTTCGGTACCGTGCGTGCACTGGGCAAATTAAGGGCACACGGGGGCGGCCACCAGCACGCTGCGCAGAGGTAGTTTTTGTCGCGAACGAATATAATCGATCGAATCAAACCCTTCAAAAAATATCGAACAGTCTATGTACACATCCCTGCCCCACCTGTCTCCCTATCGTCTTTTCTCGGATCCCTACTCCCCGACCTCAACACTGCGTACCGCCCGAAGTCCTATTTTGGATCAAGACGGGCCAGCGCACGCAGCAGCTCTTCACGCACCGTGTCGTCTTCCTCAAGGACCATGGCCGAAGACAGAGCTTCAACCACACTCTCGTCCCCCGCCTCAGCCAACGCTGCAAAAGTACGGGCACCAGCGAGGCGCGTCTCTGGTAGCGGCCCTTCAAGCACCAGGCCCTCGAGGAGAAGCGTGACTGCCTCGCCCCCCCCTCGTCGACTCGCGAGCAACGTTTTCAGGCCCTGCGCCCGAACTGCTTCCTCATGACTCATGAGCCCCTCCACTGCCTCCTGCAGCTGCTGTCCACGTTCGCCTGTTCCGTTCAGCTCGCTCGTTCCACTTGCTATATCACCGTTTCTGCCTGACGCTGCACCAGTCAAATCAGTCCCGGCCACACCATTTGGTTCTTGCAATCCTGTCTTGTCCCCATCGTAAACGGCACTGCGCCGAACCTGTCCAGGACGCCGCCACGCTATCACGCTTGGGTTGCCATTCGCCCCCTTCTGCCGCTCCCGACCACTCTCAAAGCCCTCGCCCGGCGGCGTGCTTGCCGACGACGGCCCAGAGGGTACCATGGGATTTTTGACCTCCAGCCCCGTTCCCACTGATTGCCAGAGTTCTGCAGACTCCGCTTCAAGGCCCTGCATAATCGCCTCCAGTGCGCTCACGGGCCGCCGCAACCCGTCTCGGCCGTACCTGCACATTGCCAGCCAGCGCGGCTGTGCACGCCGCTGCAGGCGAACTCCCTGCGCAGCCGTAACGGCACCCACCGCAGAAAGGAATCCGGGTGCCTCAATTTCAAGCAACTCGAGTGCTTTCTGTCGCGCAACCGCTTCCTCCCGATGGCCTTCATTCGCGCAAGGCACTGGACGCACTTGTCCTTGTTGTCCAATGCCGGTGAACTTATAACTTGAGCACAAAGGTGGGGAAGAGTGCACACACACTGTCACAGCACGATCTTCGGGACCGAGTAGTATCGCCCCCGAACGGGTGAGCCATATCTCGACTGCAAGCTTCGTGCGATGGCAAATGCGGATAAGGGGGCAAAAAGCCTGAACATGCCAGCGGTCAAGCAGTGAAGGGCAAAGGTCGAGACGGAGGGCGTCAGTAGCTCCAACTTGAGCGAGTCGATCAGGCGCGCAGAGGGCGCTGCGCTGGAAGGGCGGCCACGGAGGAAGAGCTGCGCCAGCCTCAAGCGCGCGGACAAGATGCGGTGCGTAAAAAGCGTCCCGCGGAACGACCACGCCGTCCGCACCGAAGGCCTTGGTGTATCCGTCACGAGTAACCTTGAAACGTACTTCCCCCGGGGATGCACCCGGAATCTCAATCACGACGCCAGTCAAACGATGGAGGAAGCACACAACCGACTTGCCCGCGTAGAAGCCTAAAGCACCTTCTCCCGCCAGCGCCACCCACGGACGGCGCCGTATCGCCTCGCGGGAGGTGCGCACACGTAGCTCCTGTACCTCAAGCTGCACCCGTGTGGCAGAGAGCGCCGCCTGGAGGGCACTCTCACAAATGGAGGAGGCAGGAAGGACGCGGAAAAGCTCCGTCGTAGCATGAAGGGTGGAATCAAACAAAGGCGCTACCGGCGGCTCCGGCGGCTGGGGCGCGGGATCCGGTGGCTCGTCTGCTTGGGGTCTGCGTGGCAGGAGAGCACGCACGGCGCAGGCAACGCGGGCAGCGAACAACTCGAGCAGAGGCCCGACGAGAAATAGTGCGCCTGCGGAGAGAGTAACAACGAGTCCGATCGCCAGCGCAAGAAACAAAACCATGCGCGCGTGGTCTTCCTCCGTCCCTGCGGAGCCCTTTGGCTCCAGGCCGGGCACGCCCTGCGTATTTTCTCCAAAGAGATTCGCTGCGACAGCAACCATAGCAGCTGTTGCAAGTGTTGAGGCCGCCGAAGCAATCTCCATGCGATTCAAGTCGTCGCACTTGAACGGGCAGTAAAGCGTGGCCATCGTATAGCAAAAGTTGGCAAAAAGAATGGAACTCGCTTGCAGTCTGGGGTAGTGGGATGGCAGTGATCTGCACAGAGCCAGAACGACGCGGCGTACGAGCTCAATGACCTGAAACCACTGCTTATTTTCGTCAAAGCCCTCTATCAGGGACGAAAGCATGACGCTTGACGCGATCATCGTTCGAACTCGATGCAACCCAAATAGCCTCGGCCAGTCTTTCCGGAACGCGAGTGTCGCAACCGCATTCTCCGCAAGAAGATGAAGATCTGTTTGTGCTATTGAGACAACGGGTATATCAATAGCATCAACTGCGGCAAGGTTTTCAGTCACAATGTTCGGTTCGAATGTGCCGATGCCATCGTTGACTACTACCACAGCGAGCACGCCGATAGCCTGAAGACGGCGCGCCTTCACCGCAGAGGATTCATGTTGCGTTCCGCGTCCGCGTAGCACCACAGCGATCTTACCTCGAAGTGCGGCCGCGTTGCGCGGCTCGTCGAGCTGTCCATACGGCGGGTCGACTCGTATAACCTGACCTGTGACCTCCCGCCGCTCCCCATAGTTCGCCCAGTGTGTCTCCACGTGCACAAAATCGGTGATTGGGTGACGAGCACGCAAAATCTCCACTGCACGCATCGCAACAGCAACCAAAAGTGCAGTTGGTGCCAGCGTGATAGAGGCAGCCCAAAATCCCGCCGAAAGCAGTCCAGCCCGAATTGCGTCAGTTTTCTTGCCTGTCTTCACGACCCACTCGTGTGCAGCGGTGAAGACACGAACTGCATGCGTGTGTTTCAACCAGCCGTGGCCCGTTAAACCGCCTAAGCGCAAGAGCTCGCGTCTTGCTTCCTTCAGACGACGACGTTGCACGTCTATTGGCTGCACAAAGTTGATGAATTGATCGCGCATGCACCTTCGGGCCGCGGCGATCGCCTGGAGCTGCCGCTTGCTGGCGACCTCACAAGCTTCTGCGCCGCGACCTCCGGGTCGTTGTGACTTCTGCAATGCAACCTGTCGCGATTCCAACAGTGATGCTCGCTCGGCCGCGGCAGACACCCATCCATCGGTTCGTTGCAAGGCGACAACTATGGCCGCCACCTCTTTCTTGCGTGCCTGCCGCCGTAACTCTGTTTCGGCATGTTCTAGGCGCGCGAGCTCTTCACTCCCATCCCCGACAAGCTCTAGCATGTTTTCAAGTTCTTCCTGAAGCACCTGCACGGCCCCTGACCCAGGCGACACCCCTGTCGCAACCTGGTCGCCTTTGCGAACGCCGACATTGACGAGACGCAGCCATCCAAAGCGGCTGATCTCACGGTGATGAATGTCCGGGAGGACCAGTGCAGCAGCAGGAATACCTACGAGAATCAGCGAAAGACCGAGCGCTGCCAGTGCCGCTGCGGGGCCATGCACGCCATCCTCATCCTGGCACTCTACGTACGGGTTGGCAGTCAGCACACTCCGAACCCCAGGTGCCGAACAATTATTCCATGACGGGCGATGCAATTCGTATCCAAGTGGCACACACGAGCAATGCAGCGCACGTAACAATGTACCGAGCACCGGTACGAGGTTCCAGACTAGCCAATGGCCAAGAAGCCGCCACAGCGCACGAGAAAGTACGTTGTCTAGCGGTGGTATTTCCTCCTCCGCCGGATAGTCCCCTCGGCCACTCGTTTTCTGCTCCTCCGCAGTAGGTGAGTCAAAAGGCGCTGCGTCGAAGGTCCCAGCTGCTAGCGCTTTGTCAACTGGGGCTAGCGCCTCAGTGCTGGCCCCGCCAGGGCCTGCGTCCTCTGCCACTATAGGTGCAGGCCTGGCCTGGCGAGGATACCACGGCTGGCGCCACTCACGCGCACTGCGACGCTTGCGCAGCCACCAACGAATATGTGCGTAGAGCGCGGCAACGCGATCAGCGAAAGAAGCCAGCGAAAGGATGCCAAGCGCAACAGCAACAGGAATAGCCAGCTCAATCAGAAAAAGAGCACGCCAGGACTCGGGGGATGCTTCCACAAAACAGAAAGGATTCGTGAACATGAGATCAAAGCCGAAGACACGCAGCCAGCGTACAAAGGAGAACAGAAACGGCGGCCAGTTGATGTCTACAGCAAGCGTAAGGTCTTGGACTTGAAGAAATGAGAACATGATGCGAACATAGACCGCTGCACGCCAGTCAAAGTAAAACAGATCGCATACCAAGGGCACAATCAGGATGGCACCGGTGTACGTGATTAGCCCAACGACCTCCAACCATGTGCCTGTACCCGTGCGCGTAGTCCCAGCTTCACACGGCTTACACTTGAAGTCCAGCGTGTCAGGGTGGAAGCCTTCGTAGCAGGCACCGCAAAGGTATCCAGTGTAGCCCTCCACGCAACCATTGTTCGGAAACGGTGCCGGCTCGCAGACACCCCTCCGCCGATCCACTTCGAAGCAAGCACGTTCACAGTGTGTCAATTCTGTGTAAACAGTGCCATTTGCAACCCCGGAGGGCGCGTTGCATATATATCGTGGCCAATCACCTGTGCAGCGGTCCTGATGAGGACAAACTTCGCAAGCAGCAGCGCTTGACACGCCAAACGAGGGCTGAAACGTTCCCGAGGGGCACCGCTGCTTGTCGGAAGCTCCCTCACAATAGTGGCCGGGCGGGCAGACAGTACAAGTAGTAGCCTGCATTTCCACCCACGCGCCAATGCGTGGCTCCCACGTCGACCATACCTCAGAAAAGTTTCCCTGCGCGCAGTCGAGGCATCCATCGTGGCGTGACACTGCCCCCATGGCTGGCCCAGCTGTCCCCGCTGGACAAGCGGTGCACCACGTCGAGCCGTAGTCCAGCGCGAACGTGCCCATCGGACAGGCGTCGCACGCCGCCTGACCCGAAGATGAAAACGTGCCCGGATGGCACGCAGTGCACGACGAAACACCGCAGTCGACCGCATACGTGCCTGCCTCACAAGGCCTGCAGACTTCTTCATCGCTTGCTCCCGTGCGTGTCCCCTCCGCGCAGCCTACCACACGCAGTGCTGCGAGTGCGTCAGACGCGTGGACCAAGGGTTTAGCCGCCACAGAAACACCCTCCGCGTGAAGCTCCGCCAGGGCAGGGTCCTGGGGAACCGGTGGATTTTTGACTTGAAAGGCAAAAAAGTAATCAGCGCCGACGAGAGTGGAACCTTGCGTAGGGAGTCTGAGCGTGCCTTCAGTCCAGACAGCCTCAGATACGAAAGCACGTGGATTTAGCCACTCTGCAACTCCCGTGGGCACCAGTGCTTGTCCAAGGTCGTACTTGCGGCCCTCGCCAGGCGGCTGTGCGGCCAATGTGCCGGACTCCTGAAAAAACAGGGCTGTCTCGGAGCGAACGCCGCCCCAGCAGACCGCCTGCCCGCGCACGTCGAGTCCACAAGTGTGGTACTTGCCAACCGAAACAGTAGACCACACGCGGCCGGACGGGACGTCACACTGCCCAAAGTCAACGTCTGGAGAGTCAAAGGAGGGACAACGTGCTGGTGCGCACCGACAGCCCCAACAGCGAATTTCGCCGTTTGCGGTGACGCCGCATGAGTGGTACTCTGCTGTCGCCACGGAGTCCCACTCATCCACGTCGGCAGGGACCTTGCACTGACCCTTGTTCACGTCGCCAAGCGCGGAGACACCGCGACTACGTCCAAGTGTGTCCGGGGCCCCACAGCCCCAGCAAAGCGCAGCTCCCTGCTCTGTAACACCGCATGTTGACCAAGCAGCAGTTGAGACTGCACGCCACTTGAGCGCGCCGCGGCCGGGTGTCGGAGCTATCTGCCCAACGTTGAAGGGACTGCCTGACGGGGCGCCCCAGCACTGCACGGTCAGGTCGTCGAGTACTCCGCACGAGTGATACCGTGCGGCAGAGACCGACTTCCATGCACGATCGCGCGAGGCCATAGGAACATCACTCTGCCCATCACGGTTGAAGCCCCAACAGCGGAGCGCTCCGCTCATCGTGACGCCACAAGAATGTAGGTGACCTGCGGATACGACACTCCAGAGCGCAGAGGCCTTGGAGCCGCCGACCGCAGGCAGCACGCGAGTAGGGTCAATCAGGTCGCAGTCGCCCGACTTCTTGAAGCAGCAAGGCGCACACGGCACCGACGAACTGGCGGGGTAAAAGGTGAAAAAGTCGCACGCCTCGTCAGCCCCACATGCCACTTCGCACTGCTCGACAGTCGTGGCGCCAACAAGCTGGGCGTCCGGAATGTCAAATGTTCCCGCGCAGTAGCGCAGGGACGCATGGGGAACAAAACGAAAACGAGGACAGTCCTTACAAAGGCAGTTGTGTGTAGCAGTGCAGAAATCTGTCGCGTTCAGCTTGTTGAACTTGAGGCGATCAGTGAGCTGCGCGTCACTCAGCCAATAGCAACCTTTGGGAAATACCGCGATCCGTTGGTCAGCGAGCAGCGGAGCTGCTGCCGAGATGAAGTTCATCTGGATGCCAGCCAATCGGCAACGCGCATTATCATAGATGTACTGGCAGCCCGCAGAGAGGCACGTTCCAGAGGCCTGCAGATTCACACAACGCCCAGCCGCGTCGCACTGTGTGGGAGTGGATTGGATAGAGATCTTGCGGTGAACGTACGACTCAAAGTTTGCTGACGTGCAGTCGCAGTATGATTTGTAGGCCTCGAGGCACGTGCACTCTGTGTCTGGAAACTTGAGCTGCCCCCAGTTATTGTGCCCCCAGCAGAGACCAACTCCCGCTCCATTGACACCGCAGTGGTGAAAGGCTGAGGACGAGATGCCGCGCCACGCCTGCCCAAGCGGAATAGAACAGGCGCCCCGAAAGTGACGCGAGTAGGTAAGTCGGGGATAAACTGTCTTGTTTGTGCGTGTATCAACATATCCGTCAACTGAGTATTCGCCGTTCCACGTCTCTGTTCGCTCGTGCACCACCACCCAACGTGCACCGTCGTTGGAAGCCTCCAGGACCCATGCAACTGGGTCCTGCTCAGGTTTGGTAGCCGCCGTTGACCAGCGATATGCTTCGACCGCTACTGCTGCGCCCATGTCGAGCACAAGTTCTCCTCCGTGACTGTCTTCCCACTTGGTTTCTACATCGCCGTCCGCGGCTAGTTCAGGAATGTAGCCCGCAGGGTTCGCGCCGTCGGGATTGCTCAGTTTGGACGCGACCAACTTGTAACCGTCGCGACCAAAAAGCTCGAGCTCGCCAATCCCAACACCATTCGCTGTGGGGTGTCCACCACGCACCACAAGTGCGCGAAATCGGTACAGGCGCGCGCTGTACCCGCAGCGCCATACTTCAATATCTTCATCTGCGGAACCAATGAAGGTGTAGTGCGCCTCGGACTTGCCCCAGCAAATTGCAGTGCCATTAGCCATCACGCCGCATGTTTGAGACTCCCCAGCTGATATCGAAACACTTCCTGCTGAAAGCACCCGAACTCTTCCACTTACCTGTGCACGTGGCAACAGGAGAGCGCTCCCAAAGCCGCTTGCGACCAGCACAGAGCCGGAACTCGCTGCAAGCTGCGCACCTCCCGCACCAACCGCCTCGAGTACCGCCCCGTCTGCCCGCGCAGGGACAAGGCAGGCATCGAAGGCGCCAGGCGTGGTCCCCATGACGCCGTTACACGTGCAGTAACCAGAAGTAACGTGCAGTGATGGCGCCGATATGTAGTTGGCACCATGGTTGTCAATGCGCCACGCGACGATTGAACCAAACGCGTTGATATCAAGTACCTGTGCCTCAAATCCGGAACCCCCGCCACCGGTTCCAACAATTCGAATTGCCGTGTCGCAGCTGCTGATGGTGCCCGACGCACGCCGCAGCGCGGTGATGGTGCCTTTCTGCTCGCACGAGCTGCGCAACGCCCCTTCCCCTGTGTCACACCGCGTATTTCCCGTGTAGAGTAGCTCCACTGTGACCACCCCACTATATCCCACGCCGTGGTGTTCCGCCGCCTCAAACACAACACTGGAAACTGCTCCATTCGCGTCCGTCAGGAATGATGCAGCCGCCCCCACACCACCGCCGCCAGAGAGGCGAAGCGTTCCAGGCGTGTACCCTATTCCCGGGCTGGCAATTCGAACGGTTGCGACCGACCCCGCTTGAAGAGTCTTCGTGCACCCTGAATCATCCAAGGCACACCCTGGTGCAAAATAGACTAGCACGTCGTCAGGGCTGCCGCGATAATAGCGACCCTCTGCCTCGATGAGCACGGACGTGATGACTCCGTCGGTCACGCCCGCTCGTCCACGAAAGTCTTTCCCGGTTGCTTCAAGAACGTCGATTGTTGCGTCGGCATAGCCCATACCACCAGCCAGAATCCCAACCGCTTGTACGCCTGTCGAGAGCGGCACATTGGTCGCCATCGTGACGCCGATAGTATTGAGTTTTGAGGCACATGCTGAGGACTGCCCGACCTGCGCAAGCGTGAAGCGATACGCCACACATGCGTCGCTAGTCACTCCAAAGCGCGTGAATCCAGGTTTGCAGAGACACTCGGTCTTGGACCCGCTTCCTCCACACGCTCCGCGGCAGAGGCCCATCACGAGTCGAGCGCCGGAGTTGGCAGGGCAAGCGGCGCACGACGTCTGCCCTGAGCGGTCCTGGAACTCGTCAACCGGGCAATCACTGCATCCTGTCTGCGCCGTTCCGACTGCCCACGTGCCTGCACCACACTGTGTACATTGCTCGGCACCTGGAGCTGGCGAAAACGTCCCGTTTCCGCAAACGTCACAATGCGTTGCACCCGTCAGGATCTGGAACTCGCCTGGGCTACAAGCGTCACAAACACTTGCCCCAGTGCGGGGCATATGCATCCCACGCGGACACTTGATGCGTCCGAGCTGACCCGGGCAATAGTACCCGATGGTGCAGTTGGTGCAGGCACTCTGTCCAGCTTCAGAAAAGGTTCCCTGGCTGCAAGGCTGGCGGTTTGCATTGCCGACGCAAAAGAAGCCCTCGTCGCACTGCAGACAGGTCGTCTGCCGCACTTCGGCCGTGTAAGTCGTTGGCGCGCATGCAGAACAATTACGCAGCCCGCCGCAGTACGTAGAGAATTTCCCAATGGCGCAGTCTGTGCACGTGACCTCGCCAGGATCTAGCCAAGTTCCAGCGTGGCACACAACCAACGTCTCGGTGATCGGCCACACTTCCTTGTACGGATCGACCGTCAGCACAGTCGTCGGGAGGTTCACACCACTTCCTGTTACATGCACTGTTGCACCGTCCTGCACCCCAGGCGGATTGGTCACAGCGAAGGAGAACATGATGACCTTGTAAGGGTCGGCGTCTGCCATTGTCGAAAGCACTAAAGTGCCAGACTGGCGTGTCCACGTCCCTGAGTCCTTGAGAACTGTCCAGGTACTATTCGTGAAATACACTGGCGTATCACGCGCGTGAATTTGGCCTAACGTGATAGCCTCGCCGCCGAAAACCTCAGTCGGACCAGTGCTCTTCTGTCCACGTTGAACGCGCAGCGCCCGCATGTAGAAGCTGTCCCCGATCTCCGCGCCCTCAAGAATCCCGACAAACTTGCAAGTACGCGTGCTCCCAAAGTAGGCCGTGACTTTGCGGCGCTGACCAGCTGTCATGCCAGACGTCATCACGAAGTCTGCATCCTGATAAAAGCCATCCTGGTCAGAGAAGGTGTCCGGAAGTCGAACAAGGTCGCCCTCCACATATGTGAGTTGCCCCGACGCGTCCAGCACTCTGCAACCACACGCATTCAGCACGGTCAGAGGGCATCGTACGGTTGATGTCCACTGCGGGGCTGATGGTGGAGCACCCGTCTATGAGGAGAACCTCCTCTCCGATCTGACAGTAGCGCTCATCCTGCAGAGAACGAGACGCTTCGAATCCCGCAACTGTGTCAAGGTTAATGTACCGCTGCACACAGCCGCCAGGTGTCACGCCACACAGACCAGCAGGCATAACTGAAGAAACCTATTGGGTAGGGGCGGGGCAGCTCCTTCTCGTTGCCCACTCCAACGAGGCCGGGCCCTAGCGCTTGAGCGTCCTGGACCGAGCCGACCACCACACGGTACACCAGCGCCCCCATGAAGTGCACGGCTCGGGATGTCCCATGCTGAGCCCGTTCTATTTTTAATGTGCTCCAGCAGCCCTCATGCACGACACTTGAGCGTGGGCACCCAAACCCACTGACCCCGCTAACCAGAAAGACCTCGTTGTCAATGCGCACTCTATCGCCTGGGCCGAGCCCTGCGTCCTCCGCATTGTCCACGTAGACTGTGTCGAGCGCGGATCCACTGAATAGATTGTCTGCAAGGAGCGCAAAACCCGAGAATACTCTCGAGCGCTCTGCCACACGAAGAGTCCCGTCTCCCGAGCTTGTCGCCACAACCTGGCCAATTGTCAGTGAGGTCTCAAGCTCGGTGTTTCCGGCATTCGCGGCCGAACGTTCATTGTACAACTTTGTGTCTGCTTGAAGAGTCACGTGGATAGCGTTGCCCGCAGATGTACACGAACCGGCTTGTCCAATTTGAGTCACTTCGAACTTCAGTCCAGACGCAACCCCCAGGGCCAGCGCAAAGGCGACGAACGCAATCGCAATCGGCGTTGCCCATCCGGGTGCCTGGATGGCCCTTTTCCGCCAACGCGGCGTGTTGAGTCTAGTTCGCGTAGTACAACCCACTCGTTTTTCCGCTTCTACTGTCCGTCCGTTGTATTGCTGAACGAAGTTTCGTCTTCCGCAACGAAGCACAGCACTCGGCCCGGAATCATGCGATTTGGCAGATCCCCGCTGCACATCTTTTTTCAAAGGTTCAACGGAAGCGTCGATTGCCCTCAGATCTACATGAAGTGTTGCATCCCAGAAGCCGCCGCCAGCCCGCACTCCCAAGCGCTCTCCTTGGCGTGAAACTGGAGCCAACGCTTTCGTACTGTGCACCATGGCTCTAGCTTGTATGATGGATCGAAAGAGAACCTGCCATGTGAACCACCAGGCGCTATGCGGGAGAACACCCCATGCGATGGTGTCGCAAAGGAAGTCGGGTCTTCACGCGACCCACAGCAGGTTTATGTAAGCTGCTACAACCTCCCGGACTACCGGCCCTGGGAGCAGATTTGCTTTATAGTTGAGTTTCACGGTGTTAGTTGAGTTTCGAGCAAGGCGTTGACTCAACGCTGGGTTGACTGAACCAACGATCCTCATTTTCCGTCTGTGACGATTTGAAGGGAAGTCTCTCGAGACAGAGGCACATCGGGCGAGGGGTACGTGCACATCCCCGCGATAGCGCTCGCGCAGTGAAGATCTGCAGTCTGTTTTTTTGGAAGGAGGTCTCACTGGAGTTTCTGCACCGCAAGTCTTGCTAGCAGTGGTGGGAGGCCCGGTAGTAGCATCGAGTGGCAGAACAGTTAACAGGGCTGGTGCTGACGGGCAGCTATAGCGCGGTCACCTAGAGTTTTGAGCAGAGGCGAGGGTTCAAGATGTGGCTCTCTAGCTTATGAGTGTCCATTACTTCAGCTTCTGTGTCCGACCTTTCTTGGCTATCGACACCGACTGGGTTTCCCAAGTCAGGGATCCGCCCCGTTGCTGGCGGTCCGTGTGACCTTGGCACCTCCGCAGATCCAGTGGCACCTGCCACGATGGCTGCTCGCCCGGGATCCAGAGCGTCCCATGAGGTCATGGAAAATCTTCCGTCGTTCAAAGGTGTGGCCATATGCTTGCTGCCCTGAACCTGCAGTCCCACGGCTAGAGGTTAACGCGCGCTTTCTCCGCTGCGCGCAGAGGTTCCCAACAGCGAGCGGGCGAACCTTTTTGCGCGGAAGCTTCGTCTGTGCAGCATCGTATGCGACTTCTCGGAGGGCGGTGGGAATGATAGGGACAAGGAGATCAAGCGCCAGGTGTGCCCTAGAACTGATCAGGTGCATGCACTGTGTTGATCCACACCTGTCCGGATTAAGTTGACTGCTTGTCGCCATGCGCAGACGCTTCTTGAGCTGGTTGACTACGTCAACAGTGCGAAGCAGCCATTTCAGGAGCCTGTCATGCCGGAGGTGGTGGCCATGGTGCGATCCCGATGCCTCTTGATGGTGTGATGTGACATGTGTGATGTTGCCTTGCTGAGCACTCGCATGTCGCCTCGTCAGTATAGCAAATATACTCAAAATGGCCCCTTTGGGTCCGTGACACTGAGGTCACATCCTATGGGCAGGTTTCGGCCAACATCTTTCGGCAGCTCCCGACCCGATCGAAAGACACCCCCTTCGACCCAGAGGAGGACGAGCCGATTCTCGAGCCTGCATGTGTGCTTCGGACCCGCATACCATTACGAACCCGGAGCTTCCCTGTCACTGATTGTTTTCCGTTTCCATCGGGAATGCAAACACGTTGCGGCGTTTCCTTCGCGGAATCATTGCGCTGAACGTGCCGCGCTGCCCCAGGGCCGCACCTGCACATCGTGTACGAGTTCTTCCTGCGCTTTGTGGTCTCGGGGTCAACAGAGGCCAAAGTCGCGCGCAAATACATCGATACAAACCTCATCACTCGATTCCTGGAATTGTTTGACTCGGAGGATCCGCGGGAACGCGACTACCTGAAGACGATCCTGCACCGTATCTACGGCAAATTCATGCCACACCGTGCGTTCATCCGCAAGGCGATCTCCAACGTGTTCTATCGGTTTATCTACGAGACCGAGCGCCACAATGGTGTTGCAGAACTCCTCGAAATCCTGGGATCGATCATTAATGGTTTTGCGCTTCCCCTCAAGGACGAGCACAAGCAGTTCCTCTCGCGCGCTCTCATTCCTCTCCACAAGCCGTCGGGCTCGTGCATCCAACAGTACCACCAGCAGCTTTCATACTGCATCACTCAGTATCTCGAAAAAGACCCGAAGCTCGCAGACATCATTTTACGTGGGCTAGTGAAGTACTGGCCTCACACCAACTCTGGGAAGGAGGTGATGTTCCTCAACGAGCTCGAGGAACTCCTCGAACTCACGCAGTCTGCCGAATTCGGTAAAGTTGCTGAGCCGCTCTTTCGTCTCATCGCCCGCTGCATCAATTCTCCGCACTTCCAGGTGAGGTCTCCGGCACTCGGCATCCTGCGTTCTCCATTTCTGGCTTATACCCTGTGTGCCATTTCTCTTCCGTAGTCCAGGCCAATTTGTGATACAGCGCGTGTCGCCGCAGGTTGCCGAAAGGGCGCTGTTCCTCTGGAACAATGAGTACATTGTTTCGCTCATTGCGAAGAGTAGGGATGTAATTCTGCCGGTACTGTATCCTGCATTGGAGGCCAACACCACGAAGCACTGGAATAGCACGGTACACGGGCTCACGTTCAACGTGCAAAAGCTCTTCATGGATATGGACTCGCGGCTCTGGGAAGAGTGCACGATGCGGCACAAGGCCAATATGGAAAGAGCGGCATCGGCACAGGCAAAACGGAAGCAGCAATGGGAAACGTTGGAGCGAGCAGTGCACGGTGGCACGTGATCACGACCATAACCTGGGCGAAGTGCCGACGCGTGCGGCGAGTGCCTGTGCGTCACATCGAGGTGAGGTTGTGACGAAGATGTCGGAATAGGGCGCTAAAATTGTGGGTGCACGGTCTGCTGTTGTAGTGGGGGCGGGAAACTTGAGCTGGTTGCGATTCGGGGCGGCAAGGGGAGGAGGAAGGGAAAAGGGAGGCGGAACGGCGGAACGATGCAGTTGCGACCCAGACCGTGATGACATTGAAATGCAAGCATTGCCACTGTGAAGAGAATTTGGTGGCCATCACACAAGTTTATGAAACCGCTTGGACTACTCAGGACTGATCTCAACCCATAAGTGCACGTTGGGGAGCACACATTTGCAGCATCGTGGCCGACCGACTCGGTTGTGCGCACAGTAAGGGCTTGAATCTGTTTGGGCCCAGGTGGGTGGCTGGATCAGCTGCTGTGCGTGCTCTGGGCTTCGGTCCGATTCCCTCGTGCATAC
>Ga0115567_10000805_pt1 | contig 31020 bp, 37 predicted proteins | sample COGITO_mtgs_1204_2_FD_88679 | JGI IMG/M metagenome (GOLD analysis project Ga0115567, IMG submission 88679) | Pelagic marine microbial communities from North Sea - COGITO_mtgs_120412 | ecosystem: Environmental > Aquatic > Marine > Epipelagic | place: Germany:Helgoland, sampling site Kabeltonne...
CACACACACACACACAAGGCATGTCTCCGACGCAAAGGCTCTTGTTAGAGACCGAGCGACCGATCTTCGACATCTCGAAGAACATAAACATCAATCAAATCAGAGAACAAGAAGACGCCAAAGCACTTACTTGCTGGCCGAGAGCTCATCGTATTTGTCCGTGAGAAGTGCGAGCTTCTGGATGATGAGGGAGTCGGATGCGAGCGCACGCTCCGGGTGCTGCAGCACCTCGCGGAGCGAGTCCGACCCCAGCGCGGAGCGCACGACACAGTCCTCCTTGGTGATAGCGACCGGTTGTCCGATGTAGCACCGTGCGGCAGCTGCGGGTGACACGAGGCGGCCCGATAGGTCCTGCGTCATCCACTCGAAAACCTTCTTGGCCTCGGCGGTCTTCAGGTATCCCCCGCCAGCCTTTTTCAGGCGGATCGAAACGATGCTCGTGGATCCATCACCACCATCGAAGACCTCGAGTTGCTCCGAGTTCTTCTCAACAATTGCCATCACGTGCTGACGCCAAGTTTCGCACGCCGCTTCGCGATCCGCTTCCGACAGAGTGAGGGTCGGCTCCATCTCCGCGAGCGCCTGGACCCAGCGAAGAGCAAGGCCAACGTTGTTCTGCTTCGGCAGGGCATCGCGCCAATTCTGCAGCACCGGCGGCACCTCATTGGCCGTGATGAACTTGGCGAGCCCCTCGGGCATGTCCACCTCGGTGCGCGCAAGACGCTCGGCGAGCTCGCCCGGGATCAGCACCGCGCCCGAAAACGGCGCGCCGCGGAAAAACTTGGACCCGGTGATTAGCACCATCGCGCCTTTCTGAAGGAAGCTCTGCAGCCACGAGGTCGTGAAGCGCCCTTGACAAGCGTCGACGACAATAAAGGCATCCCGGGTAGCAATCATCTTCCCGAAGTTGGTGTCAGGGAACGGTTCGACAATTCCAGTCTTCGAGCCGTGGACGCAATGCACGATCGGGACGGCCTCCTCACGAGCGCAGCGGTCCACGATGTTTTGAACCGGGTCCGATGAGTCGACGATTGATGACGACGTCTTGCAACGCGCAGGGATCGCCACACACTCCACTGATGCGGCAAGGCCCTCCACCGGCGTGCTCATCAGCTTGTCCTTGGTCGCTGTCTCTGACTGCGGCAGCGGCACCACCTCGGAGAAGTAGCGCCCCCCCGCTGCATCAAGTGTCCCGGAGCCAACTTCCGAGTCGCACGTTACGATATTTACCACCTGACAACTCACCGCCACGTCAGCCTTGCCCCTGATCTCGGTGCGACATAGTGATTTGGTCCAAGCGGGAGTAGGGCGAAGAAGGGGTGGGATGCGCGCTCGGGAAGTATCGCGGGAAGCTAAGAGAATCCCTTATGAACCATCTCGGTGGACCAGTCCAGCAACGGGGCGGAGGTTCAAGCACCTTGCGACCCTTGTTGAGAGTCTTGGCGATAAGCAGGGGGATGTACTCGGCGTCAGAGCCGGAGGGGCAGAGGAAGATCTCACTTCCCGCCGGGAGCTTGTAGAGAGACTTGAGACGCGACCGCACGCCCTCCATAATGTCGCCGACCGTCAGCTGCTTGAACGAGGGCGGACGGTTACTTGGCACAGGAAACAAATCCCTCGCGTTCGGGGGTAGCCGAGCTAGCGGTGCGCTTGACAGTGACTAGTGTACTACTCTAAACGAGCGCACCCGTGCGCTGAGGGGTTCAAAATGCGATGCAGACCGCGTTCACTACAGGCAAGGGCTTGTGCACTACATTGGGTACTGATTGCGAGGGTTTGGGGGGAACCTCTTCGCGCTTGAGAGCACCGTAGGTAGCCTCTGCGGCCCTGAAAGCCTCTTCGGTGGGAATGTTGCACGTGCACGATCCGCGGAAGAGCGCCTCGGGGATCGGGTTGGGCATGCAGTGGTACTTGTTCACACCTTTGGCATTCAGAGTGAGACGGCAATCACCACCCAGGGTGAGCACGTCAGGAAATGCTGCGGCTTCCATTGTGGCTGCCATGGTGCTATGCAGGAGGAGTGTTGCGAAAAGAGCAACGCTGATCGGTCTTGGCGCCAGTACACGAGACAATTCGGCGTCACGCAAGGGGTCCTTGCGTCGCCTCGCTTGCAGGGTTTGAGCGCTCCTCGTTCCTAATCCGCGCGGAGAGAACCCTGCACGGGTGGTGGTTTCGTTTCGTGAAGGAACCCTTTCTTCTGGTCGCGTGACTCCGAGTTTTACTATTGAGTTTTAAAAGTTTGTCCGCGAGGAATGTCAGGAATCCTCACGAAGCGAAGTTCGCACTCGTATGCAGCAGAGACGCGGGGTCGCCGAAGTCAAATCTTTCCCCCTTCACGACTAACGCGTGCAGACCGTCCGATGAGCGGCATAGTTCGTCTAGCGCCGACGTGAGCTCAAGACGGCTGGTTGGTTTTTCTCCGCAATTCTTCTCGAGAATTGCGAAGACTTCGGGCGGGAGGATGTATTGCCCGAAGACCGTAAGGTATGAATCCTCCGGTAGCCCCGCTGTCTTCAGGGACTGCTTTGCAGCCTGCAGCAAATCGACGGGTCGGTACTTTTTTGCTTGAATCAAGGGGGCGCGGAAGTGGGACTTTCCTTGGTGGTTCGCAAGCGAGGGGGTCAAGGACCTGCACTGACGGCTTCTCGCGGATCGTGTTCAGCCGAAGGAAGTCACCTTGCTGCCGTCGCTGTGCCACAGCCTCGCCTGCCCGCCAGTGTTCGGGTTGGTGTCTTCAGTAGGCCAAACACTAGGCCCTGGGCCAAATTCTGCAATATGCCCCGTAGCGGGGAGGGACGGAGTGCAGAACACACCGTGCGAGAACATGGTGCTATTGGTTTCGTCCCACTCTCCCTGCAGCACGCCGCACTTTCCGATTTCTGGCTCCGGCGAAACCTGGCGTGCGGGGAGGCAGATCAGCACATGGATGCGGGCACGCGCGCATGCCTGAATGCGCGGGCCCGAGGGGTGACGGCCAGCTATCTTAGCTACGAGGTTTGCAGAGCTGGTCGCGGTGTCAAGATTCCAGCGCCGATGCTGCCTCGCTACGCCCGGGGGTAACCGCAGCAGGACCACTGGACCTGGGCTGAGACGATGCACGAAGCGGAGGCCGAGAAAGAATCAAGGAGCTGTTGGGCACACGATGCACCAGCGGAGGACTTGTAGAGGTGGTCGCCTACGGGTACCGTCGGAGCATCTCAGATCCACTCTGTCGCTAGGTGTAATCGGCGCGGCCCTGCGCGGCGGCGGCACAGGGTGCAAACCTAGCATGACAAGCGTGGTCTCGCCCTCCGTAGCGAGCAGCCCCTTACAGCAGAGAAGCGCGTGCCCGAGGCCCAGCTGTTGCTCCTGAAGTTGGTGCGAAGGGGTGAGGGGCGAGAGGAGGTTCGGAATAGGTTGGCCTGGACAGCTGGCTCGCCTGCTCCACGATTTCAACAAAGGACGCGAGGTGGACGAGCCGCATCGCCGCGACCCGCTGCTTCTCGCCTAGAGAACGCAGCGCGTCGCCGGACGGCAGCAACGACGAAAACCTGGTAGGTTTCTAGCCGTGTCACTGCGGCTGGCACGGGGAGGCGCGGGGTGGCGCGGGACGGCGCGGGGCGTACAGCGAGCGAAATGCATGTGCGTGTGCGGGAGATACGACAAGCAACACGCGTGTCATGCCAGCGCTCACCTACACGCCAGTTGCAATAGAGTCTCAGAGACAGCTGCGGTGACTCGCCTGAGATGCGCTGGCGCCCGGGGGATGCGGGGTGGGGTAGGGCAGCACAGCCTCCTCGACGAGAAGCACGACTGCCGGCTGCGCCAGGCCGTGTGCGTCGACAATCGGGAACAGGCTCGGCGGAGTCACCAGCGTCGCCGGGAAGAGGTCCGGTGCGGACCCCGCGCATGGAATGATGCACGTCTTTACAGAGGGGCGACCGCCGATCGACAGGCTCAGTGCCCGCAGACCCTTGCTCTCGCACACCTGCTTGAGGCAACCCGCTGGGGCGAGTGAGGCCGACTATGCTAGAGAGCCAGGTACAAACCACAAGGGAAAACCTTGGGCCGGTCTAAGATACGGTCCAGTTGCACGCAAAGGCATGGAATCGTGCCTGCACCATCTTTCCTTGCGCCTCCTTGCTTCGCGCGACGAACTGTGCACAACCGTCGCCCTGCGATCCAACGCCCTTGCCACCCCAAGAAAAGGGATGTAGCGCGGGGTCGGCGAGCAGCGCATGCAGCTTCGGCGATGTCAGCTGAGATTGGCAAGCGGGCATCGCGTAGCGGTCAAACTCCTCTTGTGCCTCCACCATAAGTTCCCCAAGTCGCTTCGCGTCCCCGGCCTCGATCGCAGCAGCCGCCTGGCCAACGATGCGCAGGTTGATCTCACCTGGTTTGGGTTTTGGTTCAATCACGGTTCAAACGTCACCCTCTGGAGCAGGCTCTAGCTTCAAGTTGCTGGGTCACTGTCACGAAGTGGCAGAATGGGCGGGAGCGTGTGCGGGGCGATGCCAAGGAGGCGCTGAACGCCGCGCTGCAGCTCATCCTCAGCGATCGGGTACGCCTTGTTGAGCGAGTTGAGGATCTCGAGGGTGTCCTTCTCCCCGCCGAGGTCGACCACCACGAGGTGCACTGGCTCCAAAGGCGGCGCGATCGGTTCCGTCATGAGAAGGTCCCCGTCAAATGTCATCACGTGGGGGATAGCGCCGAACGCGCAGCACTGATCCATTCGTCCGCAGCGAGACGGCGTGAGGATCTCACCGAGGAATGCCATTTCCATCTCCATCCTGGTCGTCATGCGCAGGTTGTACACCACGTTGAAAGCTCGCTAGAAGGAGAGACCCGGTATCATGCGCGGATTACATTCAGGGCTTACAGGCTTCCGCTTGTGGGCGCTTCAGGTTCAGGGTTGGGGTTGTTGCATGGCTCGCACCGCAATCATGACGCAGACTGCAGCGGACGACGACAGACCTTTCTTCATCGGAAGTGTTGTGAGGTAGTTGTCGAGGATAATGCCCTGGACGGGGTAGTATGTTCGCACCTGGAATGCTACTGCTGCTACATAACTCCAGAATCCCCCTTTCTTCGCCACTGCAAGCAGTTCCCGCTGGTCCATCGCACACTCCCATGGGCCTTCCACTGTTCCATCATCGCGTGTCGAAGTTGCTATGATCTTGTTCCGATGCTCCTCGACCCTGGCATACAGTTTCTGGTCGGTGCCGGTAACAATACACTTACCGCACTCGATGCTCGTGTGGGATCGTCGGTACCCTCCCGCCCAGTCCGAGTGCTCACCGAACAAGCAGACACGGCCAGGCACTGAAATTTCCATGACACCGCGAGAAGTCGACATCTCGCACTCTGCGTGCTGTCCAGCGGCCTTCACGCCGTGAAGTTCACGATCTTCCTGCCTGAGGCGGGTCCGTCCGGAAAAGACCTCAAGCCACGTCGAGGGCAGTGGAGTGGGCGGGCAGTCAGCTGCTAAGATGGGGCGAAAACGCGGGGGGCATGCGCAGCACGACGGTTCTCAAGGTGGCGCGTCAAACCCTGTGCCTCCTGAGACTGCGGGGGAGGAGGGGAATAGTGATGCGCAGTTGGAAGGGATTCTAGCTGCGCTGGGCGGACCCGCCGAAGGGAGGGACCTCGCTGACGAAGTCGACATTATTCTTGATGTGGGAGAGGAGGGTGGTGAGGGCGATGCGCTGCTGGACAGTGGCATGGTGGCAGGGGGTGGGAGCTCAGCTTCGGCACAGACACTGGCGCAGGAGGTCTCTGCGGTAGCTGACGACGCACCGGACACGCATCGAGCATACCCAGGAAAAGCCGAGACATCTATTGAACAGCGCCCGACGGTGCAGTCGCTACAGGCGCGTCGTGCTGCAGCAGAGGAAGTGATGCGTACGCGAAAAGATAAAGGGGCAGCTCTACTGCTCTTCTTGCTCCTAACTTTCTCCGTGGGAGTGCTCCTCTACGGTCTGCGGGAGGGAAGCATAGAAGCGCTAGAATCAGCTGAGGCCGCTAAGACGCTGGGGCTCTTCGGAAAGGGTTTCCTGCAGATGGTGGCCATCAAAGACACGCTTTTCATCCGAGTGCCCGCGCAAACGGCTGTGCTTGGTACGCTTTGGATCGTGGTGCTACACTGGCGTGCAAAGCTGATGGTCTACCTTTCTGTTTTTGGCTCCGCGGGATTTGGCGTCTTTGCTTCAGCCTATTTGCTCTTTCACGGCTCGAACCACGGCTCGTTGCCCGTGATGATTATGGCGGGCCTCTCGATGGCCATCACAATTCTCGCTTCATGTCGAGGGTGTGGCACCCTCAGCCCAGAGGCCGTCGATGTCACCTGCACTGCAATCCAGGAAGCACACGCCTGGATGCGACCTCGCCGGGTGCGCATGACCACAGGCAGATGGCGCGCGCGCTCGCTGCTGAACGCACTTGACAGCGTTGTCCTCATTTCGGCCACGCTGCTGCTGGTCTCGCTGCTGTTGCAGGCAGCGCTCGCTGCGGGTTCTGTCCACGTGTGGAGCATCAGCGCAGGTCGTGGCATCATGGGACTATTTCCCCGTATCCTGCTTCTGCATCTCTTTCTCACAACGGCTTGGGGCATGTCGTTCATCTCCGCGCTCCACCGCTCAATGATCTCGGCGGTCCTCTCCCGTCGCTACTTTGCGCCGCCCGAGCCCGATGCAGATGGCAGCATCGACGTGGGTGATGGCACTGAGGGCGATGGAAGTGCTGGTATCTCACCACTTGAGTCGCTTAGCCTCGTTCTCGAGCGTCATGGCACCGCGATTGCAAAGGGCAGCATGGTTCGCCCGCCCCGCCCGCTCGTGCTTCCCCAAGCCCGGCCCCGAGCCATCCTCGACAGGCTCAGCAACTCACGAGTGCTTGATCCAGGTTGTCTGGCCACTGCGGACACTGCGAACAGTGCAATTAGTGCTGGAACGTTGGTGCGGCAAGGCGCTTGTCACGCGTGTATTTCAAACCATCCCGGGGATGCTGGAGGCGATCTACGTTTCGAGACACTCGTATGTTGTGCTTGTGCAGGCCGAGAAGCCCTGTTCCTTTCTTTTTGCTGCAAAGTCGCTCTACCGTCTCTTTTCGCGCGAGCACTGCTCAAAGATCTTGCCGGGTTTGCTTTGCCTCACGGTATACAACTCGGGCGAGATCGTCGCCGGGTGGGCGGCAGTGCTCGTGGCAGCGCAGGCGGCGAGCCTCGCGGGCGGGGTGCTCCACTGGCTCACGGCGATGGTGGCATGGCTGGTGGCGCTAGCGGTGTTCAAGCACGTGACCTCACTGTCACGGCACGCCGTCGACGCGCTCGCCGTGTGCTACGTGCAGGAGGTGGAGGCGTGCCGGCCGGACGCACCTGTGCGCGTCGCGCTAGCGCTGCACGACGCGGTCGAGCACTGCTGGACGCTGGTCGCCGAGGACCGCGCGGAGCGCGACAAGTCCTACTCATTGGAGAGCGAGACAGTGCACACGGGTGACGCCCTCTAGCGTAGAGTCGCAGACCCGCGCGGCGCGGCGAGTGGACCAAGTAAACATGACACACGTCTCTGCTACGCGCCTTCCGCCGTTGCTCGGCCCCCTGCCGGCCCGTCCTGCCCGCACACACCGATCCAGAGGGACCTTGCCCCAACATTTCTTACCCTCGACTGGCAAATCTCTTGCGTCACCGGCCGCTTGCGCCTCGCTCCCCCTTCACCGCAAAGCTTGTGCGCGCCCCGAGACAGCGCTGGCAGCCGCGCGGCTGCTCTCGACAGCCGCTGCGCGCGCGGCGGTCTTGCCACCTTTCGAGGCACCCGAGACGGCGCCCTCGGGCGGCGGGGCCGTTGTCGCCGTCCTGCTGGCTGTGCTAGACTTTCGACCCATGGCGCGAAGCAGCTTTTGCGAGACGCCCTCGGTGGCGACAAACCCGCCGCCCTTGATCCTTCCCTTCACCCCCGCCTCGGCGCTGCTCGCAGGCGACTCAAGCGCGCTGCTCGCAGGCGACTCAGCTCGTGTGGCTGGAGACTCCACGGCAAGTGCAGGTGTCTGCTCAGCCAGCGATAGACCCTCCAGTGAATCCTTCAGCGGAGTCTCCGAATCCAGCTGAGGAAGTGGGTCCAGTGACAGTGGGGATCGCGGCTTGGGCGATGAGGGCGCGGATAAAGGGGGCGCCGTGCGAGACGAGTGGCCGCGCCAGGCTGTCTGCAGTGCAGTTGCAGCATGCGTGTCGCGGTCGCACGGGCGTTGGCCGAAACAGCGAACAGTGCCATCCGATGAACCGGCAACGAGCAGGCCGTCGTGCCACGCCACGAGCGAGAAAACCGTCCCGGCTGCCTCTCCTCCAGCTCCGTATTCAGTCAGCGTCTCCCCTGAAATCGCGTCAGAGAGCCGAATTACACCGTCTGCGTGCCCGCTGACAATCCACCGCCGTGCCCCGTCTGCTCGGTGGTAGAGCGAAAAGCATGGCGCGTGTGTGCGAAGTAACTCTCTCCCCGCGCCCGTCCGCGTGTCGATGATTCGCACCGTGCCGTCCTGACTTGCCGACAGAACGTGCGCCCCTGTCGCCTCCAGCGCAGTGACATATCCTGTGTGTCCTGAAAATGTTGCGCGTCGTGCGCCAGCCCGCAGGTCGATCGCTGCTACCGAGTGGTCGTGCAGACCACAGAAAACGTCGGCCCCGTGTGTCGCACCGCTCAGCACCGCCGCCCCGACCTGCACGGCAGCTGCATAGCCACGTCCTTTGCTCGAATTAGTTCTGAGGTCCCACAATCGCACAGTTCCGTCCCATGATGCTGACACCAGTGCACCGCAATCGTGGTAGCAGAGGGCGTTCACTGCGTGTGCGTGCGCAGTAATTCGCCGCACCACCTGTGACCAGGTAGCCACAAGTGTGAGCACCTTCAAGAGCGTGTGATTTCGCAAATGTGTGGGTTGGGGGAAACGTCGCGGCGATGCGTGTTCCAGAGCACGATGGTGCGGTCAAACGAAGCGGACATCAGGTATTCGTCGACCAAAAGCAGTGACGACACATAACCCGTGTGCCCACCCTCGAATCGATGCTTGCAATCGCGTCCACTTTCTCGCAGATCCCAAACCCGTACGTGCTCGTCCCCGCAGCCAGAGTAGAATATGTGTCGCTCTGTTGGCTCCAGCGCCAGCGCATTCACGCTGGCCTCGTGAGAGAACTCTGCGAAGATTTTCAGCCCCGCAGCCCAGCGAGGGCGCCCCTTGCTCGCCATCCGATGTGTGCCAGCCGTCGCGGCTGGCCACAAGAGAGCACAGCGACCTTGTTTGCGCGGCGGTACGTCCAATAATCTCTGGCAATTTCGGGCGCAGAGAGTGGAGCTGACTGCCAAAAGCTTAACTGCCGTGCCGAGGAGGCATACGCACGGCCTGGGCCGGCCGGTGGAAAGCCCGGGCCAAGAATGGAGTTTTCCGATGAGGAGGATTCCTATGGGCAGCTCATGGGGCGTCCGGGAGAGCCGAGCGCGGATATTGAGGAAGCTGCAAGATCGCCAGGCGGAACGGCGAAGCCTCGCTTCGAGCAGCGTGCCCTCGTCAAGGTGATCTCATAGCCCTGGCTCTTTGCATCGAATTCGGCCAACATCACCACATGCATGCACTGTCGCTGAACCGGGCTGCGGGCAGCTCCCCCGCTCTAGGACCAACATGAAGCGCGTTGTGAGTACCTTCTTGAGGATGTGCGTCAGCGAGAACACGATCCTGTCTCAACTCACGCCAGGACAATGCAAGGTTCTGGCGGCACTTGCGCAGCAGGTGCGGTATGGGTGCACACGTTAATCTTGCACGCAATTAGCACGGCCCCGTCGGCCCATCTACATTGCCGCACGTTCAACCCAGCGACTGCGCAGGTTGTCCTCCAGAAGGGCCAAATATTCTGCGAGGAGGAAGAGCCGGCGGAGTGTCTGGCATTTGTGCTTGCTGGCCGTGTACAGCTCTTTGCGAGCAGGCAACCCTTGTCTTACGTCGGTGCGTGCCTAGGGCTCCTGGCGCTGGTCCGTTGCCTGTCGCGGCAGTTGATCATCGTACCGGCGTGTGCTGGGCAGGGGTAGGTGGCGCAATCGGGATTGTGCAGCTGCTTCCTGGGATCGAGCCAGAATGGGAGGTAACAGTGCGTGCGGATGATGAGGCGACAGTGCTTGCTATCCTGCCGAGCAAAAAGTTCCAAGAGTTCCTCACGAGAAAGGTTTTTGAGTCCGAGGGGCGAGAAGCTGCAGCATCGCACGCGGCGATCGAGCACGAGGCGGAGGACGAGCAGGGACAGCACCCTGCACTAGCTTGGGCAGAGCAACTTTTGCCGTCCTATCGCGAGGTTGCAATTCGAAAGATCCGGATGCATGCCGCGATCGTGCTGCAGCGCCACGCGAGGTTGCGGCCGGCGTGGGAGCAGTATTGCGAGCTTCTTGCAGCACAGGAGCTTCTGCACCTCAAGATGGTTGCCAAGGTCCAAGGCATAGTGCGCACGTTCCTTGATCGTCTCAGGGCCTACCGCGCTGCGCACATGGTCCCCGCCAGGCGTGTCCCCGGACCTCACCGTCCTCCCGGCTCGGCCCCAATAACCGCAGCGCTGATTGGTTCCCTCTTGACGGCGGCGCGGTCCGTGATCACTGAGCGCTGGCCAGCTCTATGGTGTCTGGGACATGACTCTTGCATCGCAGAACCCTACAAAGTGCCACGCGGATGTGGCAATCGCGCAGAAACATACGATTTCGTAAGATCTTTGTGAAGTCGGGGTGTGCGCCTAAACCCTACTATTGGACGGGCCCTGCTTCATCGCACTCTGACTCTGACATTTAAGCGACCGACAGTTGGGCGCGCCACCATTTGGCGGCGGCTGCGCGAGTTCAGAAATTTTGGCGCGAGAGGAGTGATAGGATCAAGAATAGTGAGCTTCAGGTCAGAGCGCAGAAACCTCTGGCCTTCGTGGGTGCATTCGAGCCTTGGGTGCATATGGACATCACCGTATCCGAGGTGTTGACCCACCTGATGGATGAATCGCAGTTTGGCAAAGATGGTGAGGAGATCCAGATTGGGAAGACGCTTTTGTGGGAAGAAAGGAACGAACACTTCACTGGACCACAACGGACACTCTCGGAGGTGTTGAGTGACGCCAGCGTGAAACCTGCATGAGCGCGTATGCGTTATCGCGCTCCGCAGGCCTGGTCTGAAAGGGTGCCGCACGATGCAGGACGGGGAGGTCAATAAGCAAGCAGCACTGAACAAGTGGTTCCGCCGGCACCTGACAAAGTCCAGCCCCACGAAGCCCGGCCCCGGGACAGGCTCGCCCTTTTAACCTCTCGAGTGGCCCAGGTGCTTCATTGCCTGGTTCGAGTACATGCGCGCGCTCAAGCGACAGATTCAGCGAGGCCTGCGAGTCGGCAAATTTTTCACGCAGGGCGTCCTGTTCTCAATGTTCAACCGTTGGCGCAACTGCTTGCCCGAGCCCGGAAGCGTGCTGCTGCCGCATCGCTGCAAGCCGGGCGTCAAGGTGATGCTGTCTGCGGAAGGAAAGGAGTTTGAATTTGCAAATGGGCGCCGTATTGAGGGGGACAATGGGGCTGGCGTGCTTGTAAAGGCGGTACTGTCAGACAATACTATGTGGAAAGTGCGCTGGCTCTCATCGAATCTCACCTCAACGTACTTCACAGGGTCGTGCGGGCGGTTGAACCCGCCTGATGTACGCAGCTTAGTGTGCGCACTTGTTGGTGAGAAATGCACGCAGATTGCGCCGTGGATGCTATCTTATGCTGACAAAGACGCGATACCGTGGGTTGGCAGGTTCCACATCCGCAGCTGGTTGGAGGGTAAGAAAGCAGGCGGGCGCAAGAAGCTGGCCGGAGTGTCGGAGGACGAGAACCTGATCTCAGGATTTCAAGCGGCGCTGGCAGAACTGCGCGGAGCGCTAGAAGTGAGCAGTCGTGCCACAGGCGCTCTCCAAACGATTGGGTCGGTGACGCCGTCTTACGGAGGGCGCGTTCGCCTTCCCTGCCCGACTGGCACCAAATGGTACATCGGGGTAGCTGTGGCACCCAAGTCTGTGACTGAAAAGGAGAAAATCCGCATCACGGCCACAGAGTTCCCACTATTCGGTGTCTCGCGGTGGATTCCCACCTCCCAAATGCGCCAGCCTACGCGAATATTAAGGTGCAGTCAAAGCCTTCTAGTGGTCAAAATGGTGCTCTGACACGAATGTCTCATGCGCACTGGCAGTTGCGACCTTGGTATTGTCGTGTCCCCAGTCGTGGACATTCGCCTGGGAACCGGCAGATTACTTGTCAAGGGTGTAACGTTGCGGATTCCGCACCGCTGCGCCTCAAGCAAGGGGCTCATTCTGTATTACTGGGGTGACGGTCGCGCAGTGCCAGAAAAGGTGCAAGGAGCAGTGTTCACCGAGGAGCACTGCACGGCGGCGATCGATCGATTTGGCCTCTACGCTGTGCTGAATCCCGCCATCACCGTCCCTGATGTTGTGTACGCAAAGCTCGATGCTGGAAGGGTCTGGCGCGACAACATCGGAAAGGAGGTCACCCGCGTCTTTATGGGCAAGCCGTTTGAGGGGCGTGTGGTTCTCTATCCCCGAGCGTATGCAAGCGAGGAGTCCGGCTCGTGGTCGCTCCTCCCATCCTTCCTTGTCACCAATGGTACTGTCGTGGAGCACGTGCACGTGCGCGCCGACCAACGCGTCGAGGGCTGCGTGGTCAACTCGTGGTCTTCACGCACAGCGTACGTTGGGGGGCGCACTGAGATTCCCTTCAACTGCATCGTGCAGGCTGGGCCTGGAGAAGCACCCATGACGGGTTATCTTTCAGCAGAGTGTACCGTCCAGCTTACGGGCCCCTCTGATCAACCGATCCTGGACTTTGGGGAGTTCCACGCTATCCGCATGCGCGTCACGACAGTGAACCTGCGCATCCTGTTAGACGTGCCGGGAAACCCAAACCCCGAGACGTACACGTGCACCCTGCAGGGCCGCGAGACCGCGCGCAATATCAGGCTGTTTGTCGCCAAGTGCTGGGCAGGGCAGCACGAGGAGCGACGCGGATTCTACACGACCGAGTGCCACGACACGCTCCAGCCTGCGGACATGGCCTGGCTCTGCGCCTTGCGCTTTCAGACGTCAGACTTCACGCTGGTCGGTCTAGGAGAGGAGGTGGCGACGCCTGCCGCGGCGCTGCTTCCGACGGTGCGCCTGCGCAAGTACAAAGAGTGTTCCATCGTCAAGGGCCTCGGGACCCCCGAGCAGGTGGTGGAGGTGCACCGCCAGATCCTCAAGGCCTCCGCCCCCTCGCGCCCCGCCGAAGGCGCGCCAACGGTCCATGCGTCGCCACCCGACCCGGCTGGGCGCTCGCGTCGCGCCAGTGTGGTGTCTGGAACGACCCGCTCTCCTACGCCGCCCTCGCCGCGCTCGACCTTTGCACCAAGGCGCCGCCTCAGTATGATTTCAATTCGGAGTGACGACCTCCCTGCGATTGGCGATTCTGGGGTTGAAACCTCAGAGGCGCCTGAAAATGACAGGTCAAGTTTTACGGGCGAGGTCACAGAGCCGCTCCAAGGAGCGCCGAAATCGCTCAGGCTTGCTGACGAGTCGTCTGCCGGGTCACCAATCGGAAAGCAACTAGGCGAAGCAAGCGCTGTAACCCAAGTCCGGCACCTTGCGCTGGCACCGACAGCTCCAAGCCCCAGCTCCCAAGCGCTGGCTGAGGGGGGGCGGCCCTTGGCTAGGCCCCTTCACAGGCCTTTGAAGCCGTGCAGTAGCTGCTACGCCATCGTCGGGTGAGGTTCCCTCTCCACGCACTCCCCTCACACTGTCCCCCCTCTCCACGCACTCCACCCACACTCTCTGCGCCGCGCCCTCTTTGTGACAACGCCCCGCTTACAAGACCGCACGCCTGCAGCTTCCCCCACACTCGCATTTCGCCGCCCAAGACTCTGCACCTCGGGTTGGATGAGCCGTCTTGGGCGAGTGCTCCGATCCTCGCCCAAGGCGCTGGCGGCCCCGAGCCTCGCGCCGACAAGTCGGGGAGGCCCAGATTCTCGGAGCACGATTCGACGCTCGGCGCCTCGGCCCGCAGCGGGGCGTTCCGGAGCGAGGACTTTCTGGCCAAGCACTGGAGCGCGTGGACCGGGAACGGGCTGGAGGGCGGCGTTGACGGCTGCGCCGCGCAGCCCTCCACGCTCTCCGCGCACTCAGGCGCTGCCAAGGACCTGACGGCAGGAGAAATCGCGGCAGCACGCGCCGCCGCGCACGCCAAGATTCGAGGGCGCGGGATGGGCGTGCAGACCGGTGTGCGAGGGGCGGGTTTCGGGGGCGGGGTCGATTGCGCACGACGCCTCGACCTTTCCCGCATCGCTCGCTTCTCCAAGGCCGTCGTGCGCTGCCCTGGCTTTGTGACAAATCAGTATGCCTCGCCAGCCTTGCTCCCCCTTATTTCTCCAACTGTTTTTGTAAACTGGTCGGAGTCTGCAATTGGACGCCGACCACACACAGGATCTCAAATCGTGGAGAGTGAGCCACTTCCGAAGATCTTTTGCGTTTGAACTGATGCTGTGCCCGACACAGGCGCGGGCAAGTAATAGACGTGCCACAATTCAGCGACGAAGAGGTTGAGCTGGGTTCTCAGCGGAGCTCGTCGGCGCGGGGCGCGCGCTGGACGCCGCGCTCGGGTGTGGCCGCGTCGAGAGGGCCCAGGAGTCCGCGAAGATTCAGAGAGCTCTCGACCGTAATCACGCCGCGGCAGGTGATAATGGCTTCAAGGGCAGGCCTTGCGCACAAGCCAGTGCACGCCCTGCTGCAGCACGCAGCAGCCAGCTGAAATCCGCTTCTGTGGCAGGCACGAGTTCTTGAGGAGCGCATGGAGAGCGAGGCAGCGCGCCTTCTCAACGCAGCCCGTCTTCTTGCCCCGTGACGACCCGCTAATTCCTCCCGCTGCTCCCCCCGGAACTCGCCTGCATCTGAGCCTCGGCCCTGCCGCCGACAGCGTCTGCATCGATAGCATCAGAGAAATGGCGACCTGAAGTCACCGATTCCAGGTTGCAACCCGGCGAGGAGCTGCTGCCTCGCGCTGGCCTTCAAGCAAGACTGAGCAGAGCGACTGGCAGGGCTGCCGCCCACGAGGCAGAATGTCTAGGGCTCGAGCTGCCGGTTCTGCCTCAGCGCGATGCACGGAGACAGCGCAGTGACCTCTCCGTTTAGTCAAAGCACACACGGGCGTGGCACAGAATGAATTAATGTACCTGCGGTCGATCGCAGAACACCCTGGAGGCTCGCTTTCAGGGCATCTCTAGCACTGGAATACGTAGATGTACAGACCAACCTCGTACAGGTCCGGGATAAAAAACAAAAAACTAAGATAAACCAGAGGTCCGCCCCTGAAATATTTCCGTGGATAACAAAACAGCCACCTGTATGGTGTTATCCAATCTTTCCGGACAATAGGCCGTGCTGCGAGTGCTTGCCGAGATCAGGAAGTGAAGTGCACTCCACACAAAACAGCACTACCACAACACTTGTAGGTTGTCAAAAAGTCTCAACTGTTATTTTAAAGCGGGGCTTATATATGTTTTGGAATCAATGGAAAAATGGTTTGCACGGGCTGCAACTCAACCGTAGTTACTTCGGGGCACTTGACAAACCAAGCCCCAAGTTCAGGTTTATGACCATCCCCCAACGCACCCATGCAAGGGCAGTTCTTTCCGTCAGGCAAGACCAGTCTGCATTATTGCGCCGGGTGAAGCAGCAAATTTTTATTGACACCAAAAATATCGAGCGTACACTATCCTACCGCTTACCAAATCAGTCTGTTTGGAAGAAGAGTATAGCATCAGGAGCAGACACCGCATTCGCCGTGAGATAGGATTTGTAGGTGGCTTGTGGTGGCGGCGCTTCAGAAACGGCGGACAGATTCGTGATGAAGACGAAGATAAGAGACACCACAAGCGCGGCGGCCACGCCGATTGGCATGAGGACCTGGTCATTTCCTGCATCTTCGCGTCGTCGAATATGGCCACGGCGCTTGATAAACGAGTGCGAGGCGTGCGCCACAAAGAGTGCGGCGACCAATGTGAGACCGAGCGACATGAGCTGCGTGCCAGCGCCTTGCGCGCTATCCTCTTCGGCAAAAACCGTCAGTGCCGACGAAATCGAGCCAAGGGTGACAGACATGTGGAGCCAGGCGAGGAATGTGCGCTCGTTGGCAAAGAACGTCTTGGGCTCCACGCGAACCGGCGCCTTGCGTGGCATGGCAGACTCCCGCGTACACAGGCCGCACCAGCCCGCGTCCTCACCGCCTGGCCCCTCGAATGACGAGCGCCCGCCAAAGAGTCGGGCCTGCTGCCCCCCGATGAAGTCGGTGCCGTTGCGCGCGCCGCTCGGCCGCATGGGGCCAAGCAGCGGATGTCCTTCCTCCGTAACATCGTCCTCCATCTCCTCTGCGTCCCCGAGAGCTACACCCCCAGCGGAGGCGCCTCCCTCGACCGACTTCCTTCCCTTGCGTCTGATCACAGAAGGCGCTGAAGCATTCACGGAGTCGCGGATGGAGACGTCGTCGATCCAGTAGGGCGCGGCTGCGACAAGCTCCGTCAGCAACACTGCGCCGCCGTGGATGAATTTGGAGAACTTGTAGACCTCCGTGCACATGCCAGAATTGAGCAGGTCGCGCACCCACTGTGAAGGATTCTCGACTTCACCCTGGAGCTTCACCTCGAGGACCGCATGCGGAAAATGGGTATGCTCCGATGCCTTGACAGGAATCCGCTCATCGCGTCGCCAGCGCTCGGTGATTGTCTGGGCATAGCCACACGTGTCCTCGCGGACCATCGCGAGGTTGGTGTCGAGCGAGATACGCACGGAGGAGTCGAAAGGAATCTGGAACGCCGTGCGCATGTACTGGGTACGCACCGTTGGCCCCAGCTGTTTGGATTCGATCACACGTGCAATCTGGGAAAACAGCTTGCATGCGGCCTGGATGTCCGCGTCCTTCTTCCCCTTGCGCTTCATGTCATCAGCGAACTCGTTCACCTTGTAGGACCCATTACAAAAGGGCACCACCTGCTCAGGCTCCAGTGCGAACCGCTCTTTCACTGAAGTGTTGCCGGTCCAAGAGTCGAGGTGTGTCTTGCGCTCAACATACACCGTCTTGATCTCAGTTCCGTACCAGCGCAGGCGAAGAGCGATCGCGCCCGGCGTCTTGTCCATGCGGCCGTGGTAGAGCTGCATTTGACGGTTGTCGAAGTAGACTGAGTTCACGAGCTGCGAATCGCCTGATCCAGACCACATACGAAAGACAGGAAGGTGTTGCAGGATAAGGTGCTTCACTGTCGACACATGCTCAGTAGGTACCCAATACTTCTTTGTGTTGCGGATAAAGTTCTGTGCTGCATCATTGTTTGCAACGCCCGAGTCGTCCTGGCGAAGGAGGGAGTGACAGTCGGAGAGAGCAACAAATACATCGGAAAAATCCGATTTGATCCAGTCCTGATTGCGTAGCTTGGCCATGTAGAACTGATGGCACGGCGTGTTGGGAAGCAGGCGGTCGTGGTTCTTCAGCAGCTTTTCGAAGGCTTGGTAGTTGAGATTAACAAACTTTTCAAGGGAGATAAAGTCAGTTCCCAATTGTTTTGCCTCAGCCTCGAGCGTGCCGAGCTGCGAAAGCTGCTCTCGAACGCGTACAGCAGACTGCTCTGCGTTTGAGTCCTTTGTGTTCCTGCTCCATGCTTCGCAGCGATCGCGGAGGCCAGCGAGGGCAGAACGCACACGAGAAACCTCGATATTCGTTACTTTAGAGACAGTGTCCATCTCAGTGTCAATCATCTTGAACCAGTCCACTTCCTTGAAAGGTTTTCCGTTGTAGGTGATCTCTGGTGACTGTCCGTACGCTGCGTCGGGGTTGCTGTGCATCGTCAGTGACGTCACCTTTGAAAAGCCTGGCATGGCACCTGCAACTGCTGCAAGCTGCTTGAGTGCATCATTGAGACGCTGGTAGTCAGCCAGCGACTTTTGCCATTCTGGCTTGGCTGCGCGCTGCTTGCGAAAATCGCGCGCGAACTGGCGATCCTTTTGCTCCTCGGAGGTGAGAGGCTGCGTCCCGTCGTCGAAGTCCGACCCGTCTCCCCGCGACCTATGACCGACATCATCATCTGAGTCGTCTCCCTCTGTCTCCGTCTCTGTCGACAACTCCTGCAGTGTGTACTCCTGCAGCGTGTACACAATCACTGAGTTATTATGTGCCGCCCCAAGACAGGGCTAGATTGTATTCGGGTGACTGCGTACCTGTCCCTTTTCAGCAGACCATTGCTGGTCGGCAAATTGATCCTTGAGCGGAAAGGATGATGGAAGAGAGTCACGGATCTCTGAGGCCTCGCGACCCTGCAGCTTCGGCGGCGACAAGTCCTGGTTCCAAAAGAGTGCACACTTTTCGAGGAGACTCTTCAGCTCCTCACGGAAAGCAAAGAACTGGTACTGCTGACGAAGTTGCACGAAGTACACCTCCTGCAGCTGGGGCTTCGTATCAAGCACCTTGTCATACTTCTTGAGCGACTTGCGGATGCCTTCCCAATTGAGTCTTCCGAAGTCGTAGAGGCCTCTGAGGTCTTCCGTGTGGTTCCATGAGCGCTTCACGAGCCCAGCGACGGGGCTCGCCAAGCTCTCTGCCACACTCTTCCCGTCCGCAAGATTCACACTCTCAAGCATTGCGCTCTCCTGCTTCAGTTCTTCTGTCTTTTGCAAATAGAACTTCTCAACCTGGAATGGGCCGAAGCCCCGGCGCTGGTCATCCATTGCTCTCCAGACACATGTTGTGAGGGAGAGCGCACGGGTCCTCGGGGTGGCCCAGTGCAGGTTCGCGCACGCACAATGCGGTCTGGTCTAGTAACACTGGTCTAGTGATGCACCTTGATGCACTCCTCGGCGATAAACGCCTTAAACGACACCAAATCTGCTGATGCCTTGATGTGTTTCTTGGCGCGCTGCTCGACCATCCGGAAACAATGAGCACAACGCAGGCGTATGCATACAGGGTGATATACTTTAAGCACACCCGGGGGCTGCTGCTGCTTGGGGCATCCGTGCCTTATAGTTGACATAGTGAGACGCCCAATCGGGTCGAGCTGCTTGCTCGAGAAGTGAGCCAAACTTCATTTCACGTCGCCTAAACCTGAATCAGCGGCTCCCTTCCCTCGGTCCAGATCCTCCTGGCACAAGGCAAACGCATCGTGAATGAGTGACCAAGAGACGCCACGAACGAAGATTAGGACCGAGGGGGCGTACACCGGGCCGCTGGCACAGCCGGGTGCCGGCCCCACAGGTTCTAGTTCAGCATGCTCTCGGAATAAACCGACGAAACTCCCATACAGTGGGGCAGCCCGACAGCCCCGCACGCCGCTTCCTAAAGAATAGGCAGCCCACAGTGCACTTCCCTCACGACACTCTTTCGACCCTGGCGTGTGCAGAGATACTACGCCGGCTCGCGGCGAAGCCTGTACATCTGCACTCGGAAGTTCTCTGATGCCGCACCGCGTCGGAACCACCGACGGGCGGGGAGAGCACCGAAGCAGGCACACACGCTCCGCAGCGTTACGGCCTTCCAGCAAGGATTGCGTTACGGCTTTCCTGGAGGAATGTCGTCGGGACGGAAGTATGTCGTCGGGACGGACGTAGTCTCAAGAAATTCAGCTCCCCCGGCAGATTTGTAGGGATCTATTGATCGGATGGGAGTAGCTACCGTAGGCCACTACGCCTCCTGTCGCGGTTGTTCCCCGGGAACACACTCTGGCGTGTTCCCGTGTTGTGAGCCCGGCTCGAACGCAACGGCACGTGTTCCGTGTTCCCGACCGGGAACGCGATTCGGCCGGGAAGGCGGGAACGGGAACACACTTGCCTGTGTTCCCTGTGTTCCCCCCAACCCTGACACGAAGAATCTCTGGGAGCGAAGGCGTTACGTTCGACTGGGCCTTCGAAGATCGGACCAATTCGTTGACAGGCCGACGAGTGCCGTCATCATGGATGCGGCCAGGCAATCAGGATGCTGCTTTCCTGTGGACCCACCTGCCAGAATCTCACGCATCGAACCCAAGACCTTCCTCGCAAATGAGCGCACCTTCCTGAACTGGCTCTCCATGTCTGTCACCCTGGGGTCAGTGGCCTCGGCGCTTGTGTCCTTTGGGAAAACAACTCATTCGCAGGTACCCAGCGCCCTCCCAAGCATGTCGGGCACGACATGGCCGTCGCACACACCCGACAGTGGCATCGCGACGGTTTCTCTGACAGCAAAGCGTCTCGAAAGAGCATACCATACTTCGTGGTTGGTTTTTAGCAGAGCTGAGGCGTTTGGGTCGCTTGCTAAACGGCCGCAGAGGGATCAAAGCGCCTCACTGGAGGCGGATCCCTTGCTGGGCATGCCGCCGATATCTCGGGCGAGTTATGAGCGCATGTTGCCCTTTCACGAAAGAGGCGCTGACACGGCAGCTACGTGGCCAGGCTGGCGCGCTCCAGATCATGAGCTCTGTTCTTATCATCACAGCAATTACCTTCTGCACTTACGCCAGTAAGGCCCCTTCAAGGCAGCAATTGATGGAGTGCTTTACATCCCTTGTCTTCTACCGGCTGTGACTGGTACTTTTCTTGACCTTGTGGCAGTGTATACGTTTTTCTGGAGGCGGCGAAAGATCAGGCGGAAGGAGGAGGGCTTTGACGACCCATACGGTCCGCTCGCGCTGGCAGCTGTGATGATCCTCATGCTCTCAACGATCTTTGTGCGGTCCCGCACTGAACACGTCCCAGTCAAACTGATGAAACCAAAGAGACGCTAATTCGGCGATGAGTCTCGAGAGCTCATACATGCCCCAGTGCCTGGTGCAGCACCTAGGCCGCGCCTGCTTCCCATACTGTGATGTTCGGATGATGTTGTAATGTCAACCTCGCGGGCAGGCGGGCGGTATCGTCAGGTTGGTAGAGAACAAGGCGGTACAAGAGTATCTATCTCGTTCAGCCTGGTAGACGTGAGCAAGTATGTAACGGGTGCATGTTAGCTCCCACAATGGCACACGGCACCACACGCGCGTCAGATTTTATTTTTCTCTTCTTTTTTACATTTTCTCAATCCGGATGAAATCGGCTGGTTCCGCGGGATGCGCATTGCGAATGTAGGCGACGGATAGGGACGTGCGGTTGGCTTCGATCCGAACAAAGCCGTGATGCATGCTGTGGGAATGGGACCGCCAATTGAGCGACCGCCGTTGAGGTTTGGGCAGAGCAGAGACAAAAGGACATCGGGCGGGACCTGTCGACGAAGGAAAACTCTTTCCTTGCAGGCAGCACGATTGGGGATGGAATAAACCCAGCCATACCAACCACGAAATACACGGGTGCCGTGCCAGCTTGCTTGCAATCTCCCTGTGCAAAGATGTTCATGTCAGGCTGGCGCCGAAGCGAAGGAGGCAGATGCCCAGGGCATCGACTCTGCCTTGTAAATCGGGCAAGTTCTCTGGTAGGAGTGATGGTGCCCAGCAAGGACCACGTCGACTGCCTCTTCAAAGAAGAGTTCCTCCAGTGCCCCACGCAACTCAGTCGCAACCTGCCGACCCGCGCTGGGTGAACTCTGGGACGGCTTCCCGCGGCAGAATCAGGCGAAGCCTGCATCTTCGTGCATGCGCCGACAGTATCGCCAGCAGCGGCGACGCGGGGCAATCAAGTCAGAGCTGCGGGCCCGGGCACCTTCTGGTCCTTGTCCCAGGAAGGGTCGAGGCCAGTGAGGTAGAGCGGCCGGTGACCCTGCACGCCAGCGATCTTCAACGTCAGCTGCGCGGGGTGAGGCGACTTACAGAGAGTTGGTCGCGGATGCCAGGGCCGTGCCGCTTTGGGGAGATACCGCAACGATGATCCAGGGAGTTGCAGTGCGGTCGACGCGTGCGAGGTCACTCCGCATGAAGGGCAGTTGCGCCTGGATTGCGTGCTCGGTGCTGTACACAAGGATGTGCACAGGGCCCCAGTCGAATGAATACCAAGGCGAGTCGTCTGAAGCTGCGCCACGACTCACTCTGCGAAATTTAGGTCCCTGCGGTTCTCCGGAGGTGTTGGTGGGTGGCGGCATCGGGAATCGGGCTCGGTACGCCACACCACACTCGCCACCTGAGTCTGTGAGGCCAACGACTGATCCCGAGGCAGGCCAGTCCCGCTCGTGGTTCCCAATCGATGTCATCCACGGGATCCGTGCGGCAATCGGCTCAATCTGTTGCATGAAAAAATCCCACTCGGAGGCATAGCCACGCGCGTACGAGATGTCTCCCACGTGGAGCACAAAGTCGGTCGCAGCGACGCTAGCGAGGATGCCATCCGTCGTGCGACGAGACGCTGGGCACTGGCACAGCTGTGTCGCATCGTCTGCCGAAAACTGTCCCAGGTCCCCGAAGGCAACAAACGAAACACCTTCCGGCTGCAGTGCGTGCGTCACGGCCCCATTTGCGGGAGGGGCGCGGAAGTCGCGCCACGGCGACCAGCCGCCTGCATCAGAACCGACGCGGTACGTCACCATTGCTGCGGCAGGGATACCGACAATTCGTGCGTGCTGTAGGTGTCCAGGGGGCCTGAAGCCCGCGCTCGTTGCGGGTGGCCCACACATGTCTGCACGGTTGTAGGAGGTCGCAGGATCGACTGCAACCTCTTCAATCTCCCCCCCCTGTCTTCTGATCTGCACCACCTGGCGAGGCGCAGCGTTGCCAGTTGTCCATGATACTAGCATCTCCCCTGCAACCCCAGTCAAAGCGATATGCACGCCTGTTGGCTGATGACGACCTGCTACTCGAACCAACGGCGACGTTGCTACCAGAGTCGCTGGCCCGCCGTTCAACAGCACATCGCTGTCCTCCCAGTCTTTCGCATGAATTCGGCTGTTGGGCTGTCCACTAGCTTCGGACACGCGTGTCACCCCCCCCTCGAAAAGCGCAAAGACGAAATCATCCCGCATGTTCGGCAGCGAGAAACGCAGAGCATTGCCTCGCGCAAACCGCGTGATGAGAGCAAACTTCAGCGGAGCCGTCTCCGTGATATTATCATTTGCTAGGAATGCCCCGATCCAGAGCGGTGCATGAAGTGCCGGCGCACTCCACTGCACACTAACATCGCCGCCTGCAGCTCCAAGTCGAGTAGGCGACACGCGCAAGGAGAAACCGCTTTGCGCACCGCCGTCGCTCCCATGATGGATCTTGCTTGGGTGAAATGTCCCCAGCACGTGGTCTTCTTCGCCGCTTGGAGCTACTCTGGGAAAATTGAAGCACGGAACCCAGAATGGGCCCCTTTCAGCTTCATCCCCGGTCGTCCTTCGAGAGCCCAGGAAACTCGAATCTCTGCGCTCGGATAGAGGCAAACCAGCCACCAAGGCTGCAAGCAGAGAAGGGCCCACAAGGCAGACAACCGAGCGCTGTCTTGACAGGGCCGGCATCTTACCGCTCTAAACAGACAGCCGGCTCCTCCCAGGTGCAACAAAAGCCACAAAACGGGACTCTGCTGTCTAGTGGCTCCGCCTCCACTTTTCACTTTTCCGAAGTTCGGGAGTAGTGGGCATGGCGAAGTCCGCTCTGATATGGAGCGCTGTTCTCGCGGTGGTGGGTGGCGGGGTCTTGTACCTGCGAGGCCGAAGACGATGGGTTCACGTTCAGGTGTCGATTGAGGTTGGGGACCTAGCTGATCGGTGCTCTCCAGGCCCGTGGTTGCCGGCTGCGGTCGGCGGGCATCTTAAGAGGCTCCCCGCGAGACGGCGAACTCTGCCCTGATGAGTCCCAGCTCCGCCACAGGCTGGGGGTGAAGGACGAGGTTGCAAGGTTCCTCGCGTCATCTAAAGAAGACGTGGCCTGGCATCCGTGCCCCCGTGTGGTGCTCGCCGAGGGAGAGGTCCCCAGTGCAGAGCGCCTTCACGGCTTGCTCGCCTCCTCGCTGGCTGCCACGGAACCGTTCCAGGCGCGTCCCGCCCATCTTGCACGGTGCTTGTGCGCAGCAAATCGCTGCCGCCTCCATCAGATTTCCAGCGTGATCCCAGTAACGACGCGTTGGCATGGCTCGTTGGCATCCAGCCCCCATGACGGTACATTACCGGACAGATCCGGGCAGTGGATTTGGTCGTCGCGGATCCAGCGGCACAAATGACTTGTCCCTCAGATTCGAGCGGGTACCCACCGCAGCTATGCGCCGTGTGCGACGGCGAGAGCGCCGGGAGGATCGAGAAGGTCACCCACCACTCAAGTCCAAGCGCCCCGTGCATGATTTCCTTTGCCCCCTTTCGAGGAGGGGCGGCGTTTGTCCTGTCTTTCGGGCGGGGGATCCAAACGTCCGTGCCACGTGTGACCAGGTGCGGCTGGCGGTGCTGGAGGCAACGGCGCTCGCGGCAGGCGCGGCACGGGAGTCCGTTGTGTCCGAGTGCGCGGGCGGGCTCGTGCCACTCGGGCTCCTCGGCGAGCAGGCGGCGCGCGTGCGAGAGTGGATCACGCGTGGGCCTCGTGAGGCGGGGAGGGGCGGTGGCGCCCTGCGTGACCTCGATCATGACGAGGCAGATGAATTTTTTTATGCGGACGACGCCTCCCACTCCTTCGTTCGGCACTCGAGCCATTGGTCGCCTCAAGCGGGAGGTGGCAGCTGCACGGTGGTGGCGGTCGAGGCTGTGCCCGCGGTCGACGCGCGGGTGCGCGTGTCGCAGCTGGCCATGTCGGTGGCACCCCGCCCGACCGCTGAGAGCAAGCCGCGCCGGGCGCCAGCGGGAGATCGCTTGCACGCGCCACTGTCGCCGCCGCAATGGGTGCAACTGGGGGGCGCGCTCGGCGCGCAGCTGGGCGTGGGCTGGCAGCGGTGGCTTGTGGCGCGGCACCGGCGGGAGCTGAGCGCGCAGGCGCAGCACGGCCCGCTCTACGACTACGTGGGCCCGGCGGGCTGAGCGACATGCGCGGCCTCAGCGCCCGGCGGCCTGACTCACCTCGTCAAGGCTGTATGTGTATGAGTGCAACGCCCTGCCGTGCACCCCTCCTCGCCACCGCCCCGCGCTCGCCGCACCGGCAAGCCCGCTGCCCGTGCCCGCGCCGCTGGCGCTCAGTCGACGACGGAGAGGGCCTGGCGGAATTTGTGATAGAAGCGGTCGTCGCCCGGGACGTCGCGGAGCGGGTACACCTCCCCGCTCTCCTCCGACTGGCACACCACGTCCTCCAGGATGTCGCCGAACGGGTCGAGCTCCGTCACCGTCTCCAGCCGCAGCAGCGGCGAGGCGCACAGTGCCTCCGAGCGCACCACCACGTCGTAAATCCCGGTGCCGACCTCGAGCACCTCAATGTCGAACGGCACGTGCTCCCTGCCGCCCCGCAAGCCGCCGCCCCGCGCTTCAGCTGGGCCGTGCCCGTTGGCGCGGGGGTGAAAGCGCGCACGGAGGACATCCCCGGCGAGGCGGGGAGGTGCGCACCCGTCAAGGTAGAGGTTCGAGTTGTCGAGCCACATGCGCTTGTTCTCGTCTTCGAGAAGAAGACACCTGCGCCGCACGCAGCTCGTCGTCAGTGCCCCCCCCCCTCCACCCCCGGCACCAGCTCTCTCTTGAGACAGAGCGATCCGCACAACACCACCGTGTACACGGGGCCAGGGGCGGACTTGAAGGTGACGGCGGCCTGACGCGGGCGCTTGAATCCCAAGTTGCGCGGGGCCCATCGCTTGATGGGGAGCACCCCGAAGAGGCTCCGGCGCACCCACTCCGCCGAGTACCAGCCGCTGCCCCACTGGTCCGCGAGGTCTCCGCCGCCGTAGCGGGTCAGGAGCGCCGTGGTCCACGCCGGGCCCTCCTGGTCCAGGTGCTGCGTGTGGTCCGTGCGGTCCGGCTGCGTGAGAACCTCGAACGGAACCGATGCGTTGAAACGCCCCACTAGGTACTCCTCCTCCACCGCGTTGCTGCAGGCCGCGCCCGCGTCAGCCCGCACCCGCAGGCACCTCGCGGGGGCGTTACTGGAGTCGGGGGGCACACTTGTTCGGGTCGAGCCTAAACTGGCGCACGTGCGAGCGGTAACAGAACTCGTACGTCCAATACACGTCCTGCTTGTAGAAGCACTTTCCCTCCAGCGGTTTCAGCGCCGCCTCGGCCTTCTCCGTGCTTATGGGCTCAACAACTGGGACTTGCGGGACATCGATCCAGAGAGGGTTCGGCGGACGCTTTCGCCCTGGAAGGAGGCACTGGAAGTGCTCTCCGAGCGAGTTCGCCACCGAGACAATGCGTGTCATCGAAGTCGGGTCCTGCGAAGGAAAGTGCTCATTCAGAGCTGCCACGCAGCATCTCCAGTACGTGCAAGACAGTTTCTTACTCTCACCATCCCCCCAGACGAGGGCCCCTGCACACCGGGACCCGCCCGCGCAGAATTTCTCACCTTCGGAACCACTGTGCCGACCGGGAACTCCCACAGTCCGGACGGCCGTCGCTCGGCGCGGATCGGGTGCAGCTTCCCATCTGCCCCTTCCCACTTCCCCATCCCCGCATTGCCCACTTTCTCCGTGCCCATGTCAGCAATACACGCCTCTTGCGCAGCAGTTCCCACTTCGCTCGCCCCAGTGCTCTCCACCTCGGTCACGGCCCCGCTTGCCTTTGACGCGCCTTTCTTCTTCCCTCCGCCGAATCCAAACAGCGATTCGGCGCCAGGCATGAGGATCCACAGCCCAAGGGCGACGATCAGCAGGCCCTCCCGGCTGGGAAGCGCCCCGCGCGCGCGCACGCGCCGCCCGGATCCCACCATGCCGTAACACAATCGAGGTTTTGTGAAAGCGTGTGAACCGGGCCGGTTCACTCTTCGGCCCCCGAAAATTTTCCATCTGCCCCTCCTGTGGGCGCCTGACATAGGGCAGGCGTCGGACAGGGAGGTGCGGGTGATATATTCAGTAGCGATGGTGTGGACAAAGCCTTTCTACTTAGCGCATTTGTCGCGACCATTGGGGTGCGCACTGGGGCATCTTTTGCTCACTCTTTGTGCTATGCTTTCCATGGCGGCTACGGCGCGTGCCGCCAGCAACGAGCCCCCTGGGCGGCGCACAGCACCGGCCTTTGCGCCTGCACCGCTCCTCAAAGCTCGATCATCTGCATTCAGCGGGCTCTGTGGACGAAGTTCTCGCCGGGGAGCTGCTGGGGTCGTGATGAAGAAGCCACCGAAGGTCGTGGTCGAGGACGGCGGCGAGGCGGCGAGTGAATTTGGAACGAAGAAGCTTGGGAAGCTGACGAACATCGTTCGTCAAAAGCGCGGAGGCGATGCGAGAGGGTAAGATTCAGCTGCTTTTTGGGATTCGCACCAAGCTTCGCGCTGGTGTCGTTACTCACGTGGCGCGGGGGCAGGTCTCTCAAGGTGCAGGGCAAGAAGTGGGAGAACCTGGTGGCCAAGCCCCCGACCATCCGTGTGTCGGGGGGCACGGCCAAGGGCCGGAAGCTTTCGCGTCCGGACGTGTACCTCCGACCGATGATGGGCAAGGTCAAAGAGGCGCTCTTCTCCATCCTGCGTGAGTACAACGTGCTTAGGGAGGACGCAACGTGCCTGGACACCTTTTCGGGCTGCGGGTCGGTGGGCATTGAGGCGCTGTCACAAGGGGTCGGGCGGGCGGTATTTGTCGACTACTCCAAGGCGGCGTGCAAGGTGATCGAGGAGAACCTCGAGCACTGCGGGTTCGAGGAGCGCGCGACGGTGCTCTGCTCGACCGCGCAGTCCGTGTACGACGCCCCGGGCGACGCGCTCAAGCGCGTGCGCCGGCAGAGCTTCGACCTCGTCACCATCACCCCGCCGTACGAGGAGGTGGACTACTCGGACCTGCTGGCGCGCGTGGTGCGGTCGGAGAGCCTGCTGGCGGACGGCGCGGTGGTGGTAGTCGAGTACCCTGTGGAGCTCGGCTCGCTCCCGGGGCGCATCGGCGGGCGGCTCGTGGGGATGCGCAACCGCAAGTACGGGCGCACCATGCTCGCCGTGTACGCGCTGAACCCACCGCCCGAGCTCGACCCGCGCCCTGGCGAGTTCGGGGAGCTCCGCACGGACTACCTCGAGGCTGCCTCGGAGTAGAGTTCCGCGGCGGTGCGAGGCTCGCGGCTCGCAGGGCCGGGGCGCGCGGGCGCCGCGCGCTGCCGCTGCGGGAACGTGTCCTGTGGGGCAGACGCAGCGCGGGCCAGGCTGAGGGACCCTAAACGCAAGGAGAGTGAATGTGCTGCGTCTCGAGCCCCGCCTCACGTTGCGCGCGGCGGCGCTCGACACAGCGCAGGCGCACGCCGCTTGTTGTACTTACAAGACCCGCGGGAGGCGCTCAGGTCGTTCTCGTTGAACGTATCTTTTTCTCGCAGGGCACAGCGCGGCGGTCACACGACGAGGTTGCAGTCGAGGATGGAGACGTCGGCGGGGCAGCGGCGGCCGTTGGCGTCGAGCGGCACGAAGACGAGGTCTGCGCCGGACCTTTCGACGTCGAGCCCCGCGGAGGCCTGGCCGCGGATGTCGGCGGCGTAGGCCTGCGCCTTGCCCTCGAACGGCGCGAGGACGCCGACGACGTTGGCGTGCCGCCGGTCGCTTGAGACCGCAAACACCCGCTGGCCCACCGCGAAGAAGCGGCAGTCGAGCGCGGGTAGGGCCCCGGGACTCTCCAGCGCCAGCAGCCGGCACGGGAGCGCGCCCGCGGCGGCTGCGCCCGGGGAGAGGTCGATGAGGCAGAGCTGTGCGTAGTTGGGTGAGCGGTCGTGGCGGCGTGGCACCACCAGCAGCGCGGGGTGCCCTGCCGCGTCGTCCAGCGCCAGCACGTCGGCGCAGCAGCTCCCCGGCTGGTGCCCCGCGAAGGCGATGGGCGCGACACGCAGGGCGGCGGTGTCAAGCACTGCAGCAGCCTGCAGGTCGAGCTCGCCGCGCTCCGCGCGCGGGAAGAGGAACAGCCGCTCCCCTGCGCGCACCTGCACGCAATCCGCCGGCGCGGGCCACTGCGCGCCCGGCGCCAGCTCGACCTGCCGCTTCAGCAGCCCGAGGTTCGCGTCCACTACCCACGCGTGCTGGAGCTCCAGCCGCCCCGCCTCATCCTGCGGCAGCACCACCACCTACCCCCGCCCACGCCTCCGCCGCGTTACGCTCGCCGCGGGTACGCGCGCGCTCGGAGCGGGGGGGAGCCTTGAGCCCGACGGTCGCAAAGGTCGCGCGGCAGAGCGAGACAAGGGACGACGACGCGGCGCCGAGGTCCTCCGGGGACGGCAGCATCTTGCCGCACACGCGCAGCGTGAGCATCTCGGTGTCCAGCACGCACGTCTTGGCCAGGTCGAACTGCCTGCCCGCGGAAAGGGGGGGCGCCAGCCGCGTCAGCGCGGGCAGCCCGCTGCCGCGGCGGGGCCGGAGGAGCTCGGGGCGGGGAGTTGCAGGGAGGGGCAGGGAGGGGCGCGGTGGGGGCAGCACCCGTCGCCGTCGTGGACGAGGACGAGGCAGGAGCGGCCGACGGCAAGGAAGTGGCACTGCGCGGTGTCGGGCACGTCGAGCTCGACGTAACAGCCCTGCGAGTACACGCGGTCCTCCTCCGCCGCCGTGAGGATGAACGCCTGGCGCAGGTCCGCGCGCCCCTGCGCGTCGGTGGGGAAGATGCAGACCGACTCGCCGACGACGAAGAACTCGCAGCGGCAGCGCAGCGGCAGCGAGCCCATCACGCGCAGCGCGAGCACGCGCAGCGAGACGAGGTCCATCACCATCGCAAACTGCAGGTCGAACATCCCGTCGCGCCCCTTGGGAAAGAGGAAGAGCCTCTTGCCGACCACCAGCGTCTGGCAACGCAGCGAGGGCGGCACCGCGTCGTCGGTGATGCAGTGCTTGAGCCGCAGCCGCGGGATGAGCGGCGAGGCCGGGCCCTTGGCGCCATCGTCGGGCATCCGCTCGAGGTTGGCGCGCGTGTACGCGTCGTCGCGCCCGCGCGGCGTCTCGGGCGCCTTGCCCGCGCTACCCGGGGGGGACGCGCGGCGCACGGCGTAAGGGATGTAGTCGGAGAGCGAGTCAGCGCGGCCGTTGCGCGCGAGGTCGCCGCCGGAGATTTTGGTCGTGGGCGTGCTGTTGGAGAACACCACGGGCGACGCGTCGCGCTGCGCCGCGAGCGCCTCAAGCACCTGCACCCGCACCTTGTTGAGCTCCGCGTGCACGAGCTCATCGCGCCGCTGGCCCTCGCGCCGCATGTCCTCCAGCGTCTGCTTCACCCCCGCCCGCAGCTCCTCCAGCCCCTCCAGCATCCCGTCCTGCTCGTCCCGCAGCGTCGCCAGCCCCTTTCGCAGCTCCTCCGCCACCCGCCCGCGCTCCCGCTCCGCCGCCAGCCGCGCCCGCTCCGCCTCCGCCCGCTCCGCCTCGTCGCGCGCTGCCGCCGCCAGCAGTGTGCGCAGCGCGGCCCCGTCCGCGCCCAGCTGCTCCAGCGCCTCCTCGACGCGCGCGAGCACCGGGCCCGCGCGCTCCCCCTCCTCCGACAGCTGCCGCCGCGCCGCGCCGCCGCCCGCGCCGCCGAGCTCGCGCGCCTGACGCAGACGCTCGTCCACCTCGTGCACCATGCGCACCACGTCCGCGTGCGCCTCCTTGATCTCCCGCCAGTGCGCCCCTGCCTCGACGCCGCGCGCCTCGCCCGCTCGCTCGCCCCCCCGCTCGCGCTCCGCCGCGAGGCGCTCCGCGAGCTGCTTGCGCGCGACCGGGCGGTGGTGGAGCGGCGAGGGGTGCGCGGACTCCTGATCGGAGTCGGGGGCGTCGGCCCACCCGCTGCGGTCGACGTAGGTGTGCGGGGAGGGAGCGGTGACGGAGTGGGAGTCGTCGGAGGAGTAGGGGTCGTCGCGCGAGGAGTCGGAGAGAAAGGACGCTCGCCCGCCCGAGTAGCTCCCCGCGGAGGATGTGTAGTTGTCGGAGCGGTCCGAGTCGTAGGACGAGAGCGCGCCCGCCGACGGGTGGCCGCCCGCAGGAAACCCCGCGCCCGAGTAGGAGCCCCCCGCCTTCTTGGCCGGCGACGGCGCGGGCGCGGGCTTGGCCGGCGACGGCGCCGCGGGCGCGGGGCGCGCCGCCGCG